>QWCT01000044.1_pt1 | contig 90030 bp, 78 predicted proteins | sample 1972681 | NCBI WGS metagenome assembly QWCT01 (sample SAMN09866701, study PRJNA288562) | Human oral metagenome isolate pre3_saliva, whole genome shotgun sequencing... | isolation source: mouth | host: Homo sapiens | place: USA: California
AGCAGATACAATAATATATCAAGAAAAGTATTAAATTTTAAAAGTCCAAATGAAATGCTGAAAGAATACAGGACAAACAATTAGGCTAAGACATTAGTAAGATAACGTTTCTATTTATTTTTAAAGTTTTTGTAACAAATGTTTGACAACTAAATGTTTGACAACTATACATTACCTATTATTGAGCTTTTTAAAAACACTTGCAAAAAGCAAAAGAATATGCTATACTAACATCAAGATAAGATATTTTTAACGAGAGGAGTGGGAGAGATTATTTCCCACTCTTTAGTTTTACGAGGTGAATATATGGAAAAAATTTTAAGTGAACTTGAAGATAAAATAGAAGAGCATTTAAAAGATACGGATTTGGAACTTTCAGATATTGAGTATGTAAGAGAGGGAGGATATAATTATTTAAGAATTTATGTTGAGAAAGAAGATGGAACTACGAGCTTAGATGATTGTATTGAAGTTAGTAAAAGAATTGATAACATAGCAGATGAAATGATAGATGAAAAATTCTTTTTGGAAGTTTCGACTCCAGGAATTGAAAGAAAATTGAAGAAAGAAAAAGATTTCTTAAGATTTTTGGGTGAAAAGATAAAAGTTTACGCAAAAAGTAAAATCGAAGGGAAAAAGACATTTGAAGGTATTTTGGAAAAATGTGAGAATGGAGTGATATTCATTCAAGATGAAAGATTGGAAAAATTAATTGAAATACCGATAATTAAATTAAAAAAATCAAATATTGTATATGAATTACCAAATGATATATTAAATAGCGAGGAGGAATAATGAAATCAAGAGATCAAAGAATCTTTTTGGAAGCTTTAGATGAATTAGAAAAAGAAAAAGGAATTGTAAAAGAAGAGTTACTGGAGGCAGTAGAAGTTGCATTAATGGCGGCTTATAAAAAAAATTATGGTGAAAAAGATAATGCAGAGGTAACTATTAATAGACAAACAGGAGAAGTTAAAGTATTTTCAAAAAGATTAGTTGTAGAAAAAGTGGAAAATCCTGATGAAGAAATTAGTTTTGAAGATGCATTGGGAGTAAGAAAAAGAATAAAAATAGGTGATACTTTAAACTTAGAAATTAGTGCAGAAAGTTTTAAAAGAAACGCAATTCAAAATGCAAAACAAATAGTTGTTCAAAAAGTTAGAGAATGTGAAAAGAAAAATATATATAATAAATTTAAACAAATTGAAAAAACTATTGTGTCAGCAGTTGTTAGAAAAACAGACGAAAAAGGGAATTTATACATTGATATAAATGGTTTAGAAGCTATTATTCCAGAAAAAGAATTATCAGAAGTGGATAAATTCGTTCAAGGAGATAGAATAAAACTTTATATTGGAACAGTTGAAGAAGCTACTAAATATACAAAATGTTATTTATCAAGAAAAGCTGATGAATTAATGAGAGGTTTATTGGAATTAGAAATCCCTGAAATTGAAGAAGGAACTATTGAGATCAAGCAAATAGCTAGAGAAGCTGGAAGTAGAACTAAAGTAGCTGTTTATTCTGAGGATAAAAACTTAGATGTAAAAGGTGCTTGTATTGGGAAAAATGGAATGAGAATTCAAAGTATAATTGATGAATTGAGAGGGGAAAAAATCGACATCGTTTTATGGGATGAAGATATGAAAGTTTTTGTAAAAAATGCTTTGAATCCTGCTGAAGTTTTATCGGTTGATATAGTTGAAGGGGAAGAAGGAGAAGATAAAGAAAAGGAAAAAGTAGCTAGAGTAGTAGTTGCTGAAGATCAATTGTCATTAGCGATTGGTAAAAAAGGACAAAATTCTAGATTGGCTGCAAAATTGTGTGGAATAAAAATTGATATTCATACAGCAAATGTAAATAAAGAAGAAAGTGAAAAAGAAGCAGAAGAGCTAGAAGAAAAGGAGTAAGATGCCTGAAAGAACATGCGTATGTTGTAGAAAAAAACGAGAAAAAAAAGATTTTTTTAGAATATCGGAATTTGAAGGGAAATATGTTTTTGATAAAAAAATGAATGTTCAATCGAGGGGATTTTATGTTTGTAAAGATATAAAATGTGTAGAAAGATTATCAAAGCATAAGAAATATAATATAGATATTCAATATTTACTACAAATGTTAGAAAAGTTGAAGAAAAACAAAAAAAATATAATTGATGTATTAAAACCTATGAAAAATTCAGATTTCTTTGTTTTTGGAATAGATGAAAATATAGAGGCGATAAAGTCTAAAAAAGTTAAATTGATTGTGTTGCCAAAAGATATTAAACAGAAGTACATCGATGAATTTATTAAATTAGGAAAAGAATTTAATGTAGATATTTTATTTGTTGAGAAGAAAAAAGCATTTTTAGAGATTTTTTCAAGAGATTTGAATGTTGTGGGAATCTTTAATAAGAAAGTAATTAATGGAATACTAAGCAAAGTGGAGGTGACAACGGGTGAGAGTACATGAGTTAGCTAAAAAATTAGGATACAATAGCTCAGATTTTATTGGGAAAATATCAGAAATGGGTATACAAAATAAAAAGACATTGAGTAGTCTATCCGAAGATGAAGTAAAAATAATTGAAAAAGGACTTCAAAAAAAACAGGAAAAAGCTAGTGAAAATAAAGTAGAAAAAACTGTTGAAGTAAAAAAAAATAAATTAGATAATAATCAAAATAAAAAATTTGAAAATAAAAAACAAAATAATCAGAAATTGGAGATGAATAACAGTTTGAGTAATCAAAGTAACAACAATCAAAAGTCAAATGTAGAAAACAATAAAAATAACGAAAATAGAAATAGAAAATTTTCAGAAAATAGAGAAGGAAATAGAAATTTTGTGAGTAGAGATAGAAATAACGATAGAGATAATAGAAACTTTGGGAACAGAGATAGAAATGATCGAAACGGAGAAAATAGAAATTTTGGGAATAGAGACAGAAATAACGACCGAGACAATAGAAATTTTGTGAGTAGAGATAGAAACGACAGAAACGGAGAAAATAGAAATTTCGGAAATAGAGACAGAAACAATGACCGAGACAATAGAAACTTTGGGAACAGAGATAGAAACGACAGAAATGGAGACAACAGAGGTTTCGGAAATAGAGATAGAAATAACGACCGAGACAACAGAAACTTTGGGAACAGAGATAGAAACGACAGAAACGGAGAAAATAGAAATTTCGGGAATAGAGATAGAAATGACCGAGATAACAGAAACTTTGGAAACAGAGATAGAAATGATAGGGATAATAGAAACTTTGGGAATAAAAGAAAAGAAGCTCCAAAAGATGATGTTTCAGCAGTAGTTACACCAGCAACAGAAAAACCAAAATCAGGTGGAAAAGGAAAAGCTAAATTCGATAAGAAAAAATACGAAAAAGATAAAAAGAAAAAAGAACAAGAATTAAGAGAATTGAGAACTGATTTTAGAAGAGATGACAAAAAGAAAAAGAAAAACAAAAAACAAGAAAAAGCAGTTAAAGATGAAATCATAAGATTAGAAGGAGAATCAATTGGAATGATAACAATTGGTGAAGAAATTCCTGTTAAAACTTTAGCTGAAAAATTAGGAATCAATGTTTCTGATATTATTAAAAAATTCTTTATGGAAGGTAAAGTTCTTACTGCTAATGCTATCTTGAGTTTTGAAGAAGCTGAAGAAGTTGCTCTAGAGTATGAAGTAATCGTTGAAAAAGAAGAAGTTGAAGAAGTAAGTTACGGAGAAAAATATCATTTAGAAGTAGAAGATAAAAAACAAGATTTAGTTACAAGAGCACCAATTATTACAATTATGGGACACGTTGACCATGGTAAAACTTCATTATTAGATGCGTTAAGACACACTAATGTAATTCAAGGGGAAGCAGGAGGAATTACACAAAAAATTGGAGCGTACCAAGTAAACTGGAAAGGTCAAAAAATAACATTTATCGATACTCCAGGACATGAGGCATTTACTGAAATGAGAGCTAGAGGAGCTAATATTACAGATATTTCGATTTTGATAGTTGCAGCTGATGATGGTGTTAAACCACAAACTGTAGAGGCAATTTCACATGCTAAAGAAGCTGGAGTACCAATAATTGTTGCGATTAATAAAATTGATAAACCAGGTGCAGATCCAATGAAAGTTAGAACAGAATTAACTGAATATGGATTAATGTCGCCTGATTGGGGTGGAACAACTGAGTTTGTAGAAATTTCTGCTAAACAAAAAATTAATTTAGATGAATTATTAGAAACAATTTTGATTACTGCAGAATTACAAGAATTAAAAGCTAACCCTAAAAAACGTCCTAAAGCAGTTGTAATCGAATCGAGATTGGATCCTCAAATGGGAGCAGTTGCCGATTTATTAATTCAAGAAGGACAATTAGAAATTGGAGATATATTTGTAGCAGGAGAATCTCACGGTAGAGTAAGATCAATGGTTGACGATAGAGGAAATAAAATTAAAAAGGCTACATTATCACAACCAGTTGAGATAACAGGATTTAGTACAGTTCCTAATGCTGGAGATATTTTATATGGAGTAAACAACGATAAACAAGCGAAAAAAATAGTTGAAGACTTCATTAAAGAGAAAAAGATAAACGAACAAAACAAGAAAAAACATATTTCTTTGGAAAGTTTATCACAAGAGTTGGAAGAACAACAATTGAAAGAATTAAAATGTATCATAAGAGCCGATTCAAAAGGATCTGTTGAAGCATTAAAAGAATCGTTAGCTAAATTGAATAATGAAAAAGTTATGATTAATATTATTCAAGCGAGTGCAGGAGCTGTAACTGAAGGAGATGTTAAACTTGCTGAAGCATCAGACGCAATTGTAATCGCATTTAACGTAAGACCAACAACACCAGCAATAAGTGAAGCTGAAAAAACAGGTGTAGAAATTAGAAACTATAACGTAATTTACCACTTGACAGAAGAAATTGAAAAAGCTATGTCTGGAATGCTTGATCCTGAATTTAAAGAAGTTTATTTAGGAAGAATTGAAGTTAAACAGGTATTTAAAGTTTCAAATGTTGGAAATGTTGCGGGAGCAATAGTTGTAGATGGTAAAGTAAGTAGACATTCTAAAATAAGAGTTGTTAGAGATGGAATTATTATTTTTGATGGAGAATTAGCATCGTTGAAGAGATTTAAAGATGACGCAAAAGAAGTTGTTATGGGACAAGAATGTGGAATTGGAATTCAAGACTTTAACGACATCAAAGAAGGCGACATAATTGAATCATATATTTTAGAAGAAATACCAAGATAGTCGATAGTTCACTATTTTAAAAATAAGATGTGAAAAGGTAGGTGGATTATGAACGATAGAAGAAAAAAAGGTTTAGAAAAAGAAATTTCAAGAATAATTGGGATGACACTTCTTACTGATGTGAAAAATGAAACTGTAAAAAATTATGTTTCAATTCATAAAGTAGAGCTTACGAAAGATGGAAGATATCTTGATTTAATTTTTTCGATTCTAGACTTAAAAAATAATGTAAATAAAGATAAAATGTCTGAAGAATTAAATAAATTAAAAGGTTTTTTTAGAAAAAAATTAGGGTCACAGTTATCAATGAGATTTGTTCCTGAAATAAGAATTCATTTAGATGATAGTGTTGAATATGGCGTGAAAATCGCTAGTATTTTGAATGAAATAAAGAAAAAGGAAAGTGAATAATTTGTGAAATGGAAATTAAAAAACTATAATAGCAATTATTTAATTTCTAAAAGTAAAGAGTTTCAAGAAAGTAAATTGATAACTAAATTATTGCTAAATAGGGGAATTACAACGCCAGAAAAGGTTGAAGAATTTTTAAATCCTAGTGAAAAAGATTTGTATAGTCCGTTTCTTTTTGAAGAAATGAGAGAGGTAGTTGATAGAATATTAAGAGCTAAGAATAATAGAGAAAAAGTGGTTATTTACGGTGATTATGATGTTGATGGAATTTCTGGGACTGCCTATTTAGTAATAATTTTAAGAAAACTAGGAATGGATGTAGATTATTATATACCAAACAGAGCTCATGAAGGGGTTGGTATAAATAAATCCTTAATAAGATATCTAAAAAAAAGAAATACAAAATTATTTATAACAGTAGATATAACTATTAATGATAGAAATGAAATAAAACTTTTAAGAGATAATAATATTGATGTAATTATAACAGATCACCATAGACAAATAGAGGATATTAGCGATTTAGGAGTTTTGATGGTAAATCCTAAAGTAGGTAATTATCCTAATAAAAATTTGTCAGGATCTGGAGTTGCTTTTAAATTAGCGGATGCGATTTATGAAGTGATAGGAGCAGATAAAAAGATACTTTATGATTATATAGATATTGTTATGATTGGAACTGTCGCAGATGTTGTTCCAATGACTGATGAAAACAGATTTATTATAAAAAAAGGATTAAGTAATCTAAAAGAAACGAAAATAAAAGGATTAAAATATATAATAAACTATTTGAGAATGAATCCGCAAAATATAACAGCAAGTGATATTGGATTTTATATAGCACCAATATTTAATGCTTTGGGAAGAGTAGATAATTCAAAAATGGTAGTTAATTTCTTTATTCAAGAGGATGATGAAAAACTTTATTCGATTATAGAAGAAATGAAAAGAGCAAACAGAATGCGTAGATATTTTGAATTAGAAATTTATGACGAGATTGAAAGAAAAATTCAGAAATTGAATAATCCAAAATATATTTTTATGAAAAGTAGAAAATGGCATTCAGGTGTGATTGGAGTCGTGTGTTCTAGAATATCGATAAAATATAACATTCCAGTGATTTTAGTTTCGATAAAAAATGGTTTTGGAAAGGCATCTTGTAGAAGTATTGAAGGTTTGAACATTTTTAATATATTAAATGATGTTTCTGATAAATTGGAACGATTTGGAGGACATGATTTAGCAGCAGGTTTTTTGGTGTCAGAAAAGCATTTGAATCAGATTGAGAGATATTTGAAACATAGATTGTTGAATGCAAATAAGAAAAATGTTGAGAAAGTACTTGATGTAGATAGTAAATTAAGTATAGAAGGGATGAATAAAAATAAACTTTTAGATATTAATAGATTATCGCCTTTTGGATTGGATAATCAAGAACCAAATTTTATCGACAATAATATATCTTTTATCAGTTTTACAAAATTTGGAATAAATAATAGGCATTTTAAAGGTTTTGTTAGAAAAAATGATAGAATAATATCTGTTATAGGATACAACTTAGGACATAAATTAAAATCAAGAAATATGACAAAAAAATATAGTATAGTCTATACACCAGTATTTAAATCTGTTCATTCGGATTTATTTATTGAACTAAAAATAAAAGATTTTAATTGATATTTTAGATAAATTTATGTTAAAATATTATTAATAAATCGTATTGTTTTTTATATATGAATTCATAAAAATAATTTTAGGTTTGCAAAAGTAATTCGTAAGATTACAGTACCAAAAAGAGCATTTGGGAAGGTTTTTCCTCATAAAAAAGCCATAGCCTTACTATTAAAATTTATAGCTTAAAAAGGAAATATTGCTCGATGAAAAGTAACATAACAATTTATTTATATGAAATTATAGGAGGATTAAACAAATGGCAACAGTAAAAAAATTATCAGAAACTAGTTATGAAGTATCAGTAACAAGAACAGGAGATGAATTATCTCACTTGAAAGAGCATGTTTTATCACACTTTAAAGATGCAAAAGTAGATGGATTTAGACCAGGACATGTTCCTGCAAAAGTTCTTGAACAAAAATTTCAAAAAGAAATTGAAGGGGAAATTTTAAATCATATTATTTCTGAAGAATACCAAAAAGCAGTAGTAGAAAACGAATTAAGACCTATAGCTGATCCAAGATTAGAAAAATATGAAAATAAAGAAGGAACAGTAGAAGTTGTATTCGTAATTCCTGTATTACCTGCAATTACTTTAGGTGAATATAAAGGTGTAGAAGTTGAAAAAGAAAATTTAGATATTACTGATGAAAAAGTAAATGCTGAAATCGAAAGATTAAAAGAAGGAGCTGCTAAATTAAAAGAAGTTGAAGCAGATGCTACAGCTGAATTAAATGATGTTGCAAATATTGATTTTGAAGGATTTATAGATGGAGAAGCATTCGAAGGAGGGAAAGCTGAAGGATTTGACTTGACATTAGGTTCACATAGTTTTATCGACAACTTTGAAGACCAAATTGTTGGACATAAAAAAGGTGATGAATTTGATGTAACAGTTATGTTCCCTGAAAACTACGGTGCAGAAAACTTAGCAGGAAAACCAGCTATTTTCAAAGTAAAAGTAAATTCTATTAAGAGAAAAGAAGAAGCTGAATTAAATGATGATTTGGCTAAAGAATTAGGATATGATTCTCTTGAAGATTTAAAAGTTAAAACTAGAGAAAGTTTGACTAAGAGAGAAGAAACTAGAATTAATAATGAATTTAAAGGAAAAGTAGTTGAAGCAGTTGTAGCAAATACAAATGTTGAAGTACCAGCTGAATTAACAAACAGAGAAGTTGAATATCAAATTAATAGATTTGCTCAACAATTACAAATGCAAGGAATTTCATTGGAACAATATTTCCAAATGACTGGACAAACTCTTGATAAAATGAGAGAAGAATCAAGAGAAATGGCTGAAAAATCAGTTAAAACTGAATTAGTATTATCTGAAATTACAAAAGCTGAAAACATTGAAGTAAGCGATGATGAAGTAAATGCTGAAATCGATAAAATGGCTACAATGTACGGAATGGATAAAGAAGCATTATTAGCAGATGTAAGAAAATCAGGAAACTATGCAAGATTTATTGATGAAACTAAATATAGACTTTCTCACGAAAAAACAATAGATTTATTAGTAAATTCAGCAAAAGTTAAATAGTAGTTATTAGTTAATAAAAATGTTAAGAAGGTAAGGGTCTAACCTCGAGTAATAGTGGTATTCCCTTACCTCTTTAAAAATTAAAAATAAGGAGAGGTTCTGATGTATAGTCCTGTAGTAATTGAAAACGATGGTCGTGGGGAAAGAAGTTACGATATATACTCAAGATTGTTAAAGGATAGAATAATATTTGTGAGTGGAGAAGTTGAAGATAATATGGCGAATGCAATTGTTGCACAGCTGTTATTTTTAGATGCTCAAGATAAAGAAAAAGATATTGTTATGTATATAAATAGTCCTGGTGGAGTTATAACAGCTGGATTGGCTATATATGATACAATGAGACATATTAAATGTGATGTTTCTACAGTTTGTGTAGGACAAGCTGCAAGTATGGGTGCTGTTTTATTGACAGCTGGAACTAAAGGGAAAAGATATTCATTACCAAATTCTAGAATAATGATACATCAACCTTTAGGTGGAGCAAGAGGACAAGCGACAGATATTCAAATTCAAGCACAAGAAATTGAAAGAATGAAACAAATAACAAGTAAAATTTTATCAGAAGGAACTGGAAAAACGGTAGAAGAAATCTATAAAGATACAGAAAGAGATAATTTTATGTCTCCTGAAGAAGCGTTAGAATATGGATTAATCGATAAAATATTGTAATTCTAGTTTGTGAATGGTAAATTTTAAATATTTAGAAGAGGTGAAAAAATGCCAAAAAAAGAAGAACATTTTTGCTCTTTTTGTGGAAGAGAAGAAGATGAAGTTGGAAGATTAATTCAAAGTACAGAAGATCCAGATGTATTTATTTGTAATGATTGTGTCGATGACTGTGTAGAATTGTTAGAGAGTTATGATTATTACGATGAAAATAATAATGGAAAGAAAATTACATTGTTGAAACCAAAAGAAATTAAAGTAAAATTAGATGAATATATTATTGGTCAAGAAAATGCAAAAAAAATTCTTTCAGTTGCAGTATATAACCATTTTAAGAGAATCACTCATAAAATGGAAAGAAAAGAAGACGATGTTGAATTACAAAAATCTAATGTTTTATTAGTTGGACCTACAGGAAGTGGTAAAACATTGTTGGCGCAAACATTGGCTAAAATATTAAATGTACCTTTGGCAATTGCTGATGCGACTACATTAACAGAAGCTGGGTATGTTGGTGATGATGTAGAAAATGTATTATTGAAATTGATTAAAGCTGCAGATTATGATATAGAAACTGCAGAACATGGAATTATTTATATAGATGAAATTGATAAAATTGCTAGAAAATCAGAAAATATGTCTATTACGAGAGATGTTTCTGGTGAAGGGGTTCAGCAAGCATTATTAAAAATAATTGAAGGAACAGTTGCAAGTGTACCACCTCAAGGTGGAAGAAAGCATCCAAATCAAGAAATGATTGAAATTAATACGAAAGATATTTTATTCATTGTTGGTGGAGCATTTGAAGGATTGGAAAGTAAAGTAAAAAATAGAATTAACGAAAAACGAGTAGGATTTGGATTGGAAACTGCTGAAACTAAACTAGATGACTTAACATTGTTTGAAAATGTGTTGCCAGAAGATTTAGTTAAATTTGGGTTAATTCCAGAATTGATAGGAAGATTACCGATTATTACTGCACTTCATGGATTGGATGAAGAAGCGATGATAAAAATCTTGACAGAGCCTAAAAATTCATTAGTAAAACAATATCAAAAGTATTTTGAAATGGAAAATGTTGAATTGGTATTTGAAAAGGATGCTATTGAAGAGATAGCAAAATTGGCTTTGAAGAGAAAAATTGGAGCAAGAGGGCTTCGTTCGATTATTGAAGGCGTAATGATTGATTTGATGTATGAAATTCCTTCAAAGAAAGAAGTTTCAAAAGTTATAATTACGAAAGAAGCTGTTGATGATAAAAGTAAAGTAATAGTGGAATAAATAGGTATACTTTTTTTCATTTGTATGTTAAAATAATTGTGGGTGAAATTATTTTAAATATTTTAAACATATAAATAAGCATAATATTTAAGTAAGTTTAAAAAGAAAGGGGAATTATGCAGAAGAAACCATTTATAGCGACTAGGGAGTTAGTGGTATTTCCTGGTGTCGTAACACCAATTTTTATTGGAAGACCATCAAGTTTGGCGAGTATTGAAGAATCACTTGCGAAATTTGATAATAAATTAGTTCTTTCTTCGCAAAAAGACGGAGAAATAGAAGAACCAAAATTACCTGAAGATGTTTATGAAACAGGGGTTTTAGTTCATGTACTTCAAAGCGTGAGAATGCCTAATGGGAATGTAAAAGTTTTAGTAGAAGCAAAACATAGAGTTTTAATTACTGATGTTACTAATATTGATGGAATAAATTATGCTGATTATACAGAAGTTTTTTCAAAACCAATTGATGAAAGTAAATCTGAAGCATTGAAAAGAAAAGTAATTGATGAATTTGCTAATTATGCAAAAATTACTCAAAAAGTTCTTCCAGATATTATTTATAACATTAAAGATATTAAAAATACAGATAAAGCATTTGATTTGATTTGTACAAATTTGATGATACCGACTGTAGCGAAACAAGAATTGCTTGAAATATTAGATGTAGAAGAAAGAGCATATAAAATTTTAAGCATTATTGAAAGAGAAATTGAAATTTTTACTCTTGAAAAAGAAATTGAAAATAGAGTAAAAGAACAAATGGCAGAGGTTCAAAAAAATTATTATTTACGGGAAAAAATAAAAGCAATAAAAGAAGAAATCGGAGAAGAAGCTGATTCTGATGAAGAAATTGCTGAATTAGAACAAAAAATAGAGGATTCTAAAATTCCTGAAGATTTAAAAGGGAAATTAGTAAAAGAAATCGCAAGATTAAAAAGAATGCCAGATTTTTCTTCAGAAGCTTCTGTAATTAGAAGTTATGTTGAAACTGTGTTAGAATTACCTTGGGATAAATCTACAAAAGATGAAATTGATATAAAAAAAGCTCAGGAAATACTTGATGAAGATCATTACGGATTAGAAGAAGTAAAAGAGAGAATTTTAGAATTTTTAGCTGTAAAAAAATTAAATAATACGTTAAAAGGTTCAATTATTTGTTTAGTAGGGCCTCCAGGTGTGGGTAAAACTTCACTTGCACATTCGATAGCTCGTTCAATGAATAGAAAATTCACTAGAATTTCTTTAGGTGGAGTTAGAGATGAAGCTGAAATTAGAGGACATAGAAGAACTTACGTTGGAGCAATGCCTGGTAGAATCGTAAATTCATTGAAACAAGTTGGAGTAAATAATCCTGTAATGTTATTTGATGAAATTGATAAAATGGCGTCAGATTTTAGAGGAGATCCAGCTTCAGCAATGTTGGAAGTGTTAGATCCAGCTCAAAATAGTACATTTGAAGATCATTATATTGATCATACTTTTGATTTATCAAAAGTGTTCTTTGTATGTACAGCAAATGATATTGGTGGAATTCCAGGACCATTAAGAGATAGAATGGAAATTATTTTCATCGAATCATACACAGAATTTGAAAAATTAAATATTGCTAAAAAATATTTGATTCCGCAAACTAAAGAAGAAAATGGATTGAATGATTATAAAATACCGTTTTCAGATGCTTCAATCTTGAAAGTTATAAACGAGTATACGAGAGAAGCAGGAGTTAGAAGTCTAAGAAGAGAAATTAGTAAAATATTCAGAAAAATGGCTAAAGAAATTTTACTTGAAAAAACATCAAAATTATCAGTTACAGAAACTAAAATTAAGAAATATTTAGGAAATGCTAAATATAGAGCTGATAAGATTAAGAAGGATGAAGGTAAAATTGGGGTTGTAAATGGTCTTGCGTGGACGGCTGTTGGAGGAACTACATTGGAAGTTCAAGCAGTTAAAATGGAAGGTAAAGGATTGTTGCAACTTACAGGAAAATTAGGAGATGTAATGCAAGAATCAGCTAGAGTTGCTTATTCTTATGTTAGACATATAAAAAATGAATTGGGAATTGAAGAAAAATTCAATGAAAAAACAGATGTTCATTTACATTTTCCAGAAGGAGCGGTTCCAAAAGATGGACCTTCAGCAGGTATTACAATTACAACTGCAATAATTTCAGTATTAGCAAATAAAGAAGTGCGTCAAGATGTTGCAATGACTGGTGAGATTACGATTACGGGAGAAGTTTTAGTAGTAGGGGGAATTAAAGAGAAAGTTATCGGAGCTCATAGAGTTGGAATTAGAGAAGTTGTACTTCCTTTTGATAACAAAGTTGATACAGAAGAATTACCAAAAGAAATAGCAAGTGAAATGAAATTCCATTTTGCGAAAACTTATGAAGATGTTAAGAAAATTGTTTTTGTGGATACGAAGGCAAAACCAGCAAAAAAAGCAGTAGCCAAAAAGAGAACAACTTCAAAAAAAGTGACTGAAGAGGAATAAGATTTATAGAAAAGAATCAGATGTTAAGTGGCATCTGATTTTTGTTTCATTTTTGTAATAGATTTATAATAGATTAATTTGAAAGATTAGATTTATAGTAAAAGTGGAAAATAAAAAAGACAAAAATTTTAAATTATGGTATAATGAAATGAAAAAATATTATATAAAACTTGAATTTTAAAAAGTTCGCTTGAAATTAATAATTATAAAAATAGTTGCAAAAAAGGAAGGGACAAAATGAGTATTTTAAATAAATTGAATGAAAATCAGAGAAAAGCAGCAGAAAAGATTGAGGGGCCTGTATTAATATTAGCTGGAGCTGGAAGTGGTAAAACTAGGACAGTTACTTATAGAATAGCTCATATGATAAAAGAAAAAAATATTTCTCCATTAAATATATTAGCGTTGACGTTTACTAATAAGGCAGCAAGAGAGATGAAGGAGAGAGCAGAAGAGCTTATTGGTGAAGAAAATTCATATAATTTAGTTGTATCGACGTTTCACTCGTTTGCAGTAAGAATATTGAAAACTTATTCAGAAAGAATTGGTTATGGAAGAAACTTTAATATTTACGATGTTGATGATCAAAAGTCAATAATTACAAAAATAAAAAAAGAAATGAATATAAAAGATGACATTGCACCTGGGAGAATTGCAAATAGAATTAGTAAGTTAAAGGAAGATGGAGTAGGATTAGATGAGGTTTCTAGACAGCTAGATTTAAAAATACCAGCAAATCGATTATTTTATGATATTTATAAAAAATATGATGAGGTTTTGAAGGCTAATAATGCAATGGATTTTTCAGATTTATTGTTAAATGCGAGAAGACTTTTAGACGATAAATATGTGCTAGATATTATTCAAAACAGATATCAATATATTGTAGTTGACGAGTATCAAGATACAAATAATATTCAGTATGAAATTATTAATTTGATTGCTGCAAAATATAGAAATATTTGTGTTGTTGGAGATGAGGATCAAAGTATTTATGCATTTAGAGGTGCGAATATAGAAAATATTCTTAATTTTGAAAAAGATTATCCAGATGCGTATACTATAAAATTGGAAAGAAATTATCGTTCTACGAAGAGAATTCTTGATACAGCAAATGAATTAATAAGAAATAATAAAAGTTCAAAAGGGAAAAAACTTTGGACAGATGGTTCTGAAGGTGAAAAAATTAAAATATTCAATGCGAAAACACCTTATGATGAAGCAGAATTTATTGTAAAAGAAATTAAAGCAAAATCAAAATCTGGTGTAGATTACAAAGATATGACAATTTTATACAGAACAAATGCACAGTCACGGGTTTTAGAGGAAAAATTATTAGAAGGAAATGTTCCATATAAAATTTATGGTGGAATGCAATTTTTTCAAAGAAAAGAAATAAAAGATATTTTGGCATATTTAAATTTATTGAATAACAGAAATGACAATCATAATTTTTATAGAATTATTAATGTTCCGAAAAGGTCAATTGGAGAAAAAACGCTAGAAAAAATAGCAGAAATAGCAAATGAGAGAAATATTCCAATGTTAGATGCGTTACAATTTGTTGATGAAACTAATATTAGAGGAGCTGTAAAAAATACTTTAAAAGATTTTTACAATATGATACAGGGAATTTATCTTAGCTTAGATGAATTATCGGTAAAAGAAGTTTTTGATGAAGTTATTACTAAAACAAAGTATTTTGATTCAATTGAAGATAATAAGGAAGATAGAATTAAGAATATTGAAGAACTCTTGAATAGCATTATTGAATTAGAGAAGAGAAATCCACATATTTCGTTGGCTGATTATCTAGATATGGTTTCTTTGACTGCTTCAACTGATGAAATGGAAGAAAATGAGAATTTTGTGAAGTTAATGACTATTCATAGCTCGAAAGGGTTGGAGTTTGATTATGTATTTATTGCTGGGATGGAAGATGGGTTATTTCCTTCGTGTTCTTTTGAAAGTTCGGAAGAGGATATTGAAGAAGAAAGAAGACTTTGTTATGTGGCAGTAACTAGAGCGAAAAAAGAATTGTATATTTCGTATGCGTCAGAAAGAATGACTTGGGGACAAATGAATTACAATAGAAAACCGTCTAGATTTATATATGAAATGAAACAAGATAACCTTGAATATTTGGTAAATAATATTATCACTTTATCCAAAACTAAAAAAATTTCAAGTTCAAGTTTTAGAGAAGATAAATTTCAAGTTAAAAAAGAAAATTTTAACCCATTTTCGATAAGGAAATCAAAAGAAATTCATGAAACCAACTCTAAATATAAAGTTGGAGATACAGTAACTCATAAAAAATTTGGAAAAGGTAGAATAAAACATGTCGATAAAAAAAGTTTAACGATAGATTTTATGGTTGGAGAAAAAAAATTAGCATTGATTTTAGCTGAAAAATTTTTGATAGATTAAATAAATGGAGGTAAATTTATGAAAAGAAAAACTATTGGAAAAGAAGTGGAAATAGTAGGAATTGGGCTTCATAAAGGTGAGGAAATAAAATTGGTTTTAAATCCTAATGATGGAAGTAATCCTGAAATACCACAAGGAATTGTTTTTAAAAGAATGGATGTTGAAGGGAAAAATCCAATTGTGACTGTGGATTATACGCATTTATTTGATTTAGAAAGAGGAACTAATATAAGAAATGAAGATGACGTAAAAGTGCATACGATCGAACACTTTTTATCAGCTTTATCTGTTTCAGGAATAACCGATATTTTTGTTGAAATAACTGGAAATGAATTGCCAATATTAGATGGAAGTTCTATCAAATTTATTGAAAAATTTCAAGAAGCAGGATTTAAGGAACTAGAAACAGAAATCGAACCAGTTGTTTTGACAGAACCGATTATATTTAGTGATGAGAAAGCTGGTAAATATGTGATTGGATTGCCTTATGATGGGTTTAAAATATCTTATACAATTTATTTTAATCACAGCTTTTTAAAATCACAATATTTTGAAACAGAAATAACTTTTGATGATTATGTTGAAAAAATTTCTAAATGTAGAACATTTGCATTTGATTATGAAATTGATTTTTTGAAAAAAAATAATTTAGCATTGGGTGGAAGTTTGGATAATGCGATTGTAATTGGAGAAAATGGGCCTTTGAATCCAGAAGGTTTAAGATATCCAGATGAATTTGTAAGACATAAAATTTTGGATATTATTGGAGATTTGTATGTTTTGGGAAGACAAATAAAGGGACATATAATTGCTGTAAAAGCTGGACATTTTGTAAATGCTAAAATGACAGCAATGATTGCAAAAAAATATTTATAATAGAAATTGTAAAAAAGTTTAATAGGAAAAATTAACGATAAATAATTTGTAAAAAAGTAAAAAAATAGTTGTAATTTGTTTAAAAATTAAATATAATATATATAACTATATAAAATATTAAAACTTTAATATTGAAGGTTTATTAGTTTTAATTTTATCAAATTTTAAGTAATTGATTTAAGATTTAAAGAATAAAGAGATAAAAAATTTAGGAGGATTAGAAATATGGAAACAGTTATGAATATAGAAGATATTATGAAAATATTACCACACAGATACCCATTTTTATTGGTGGATAGAGTAATTGAAAAAAATGGAACAGATAGTTTAGTAGCGATTAAAAATTTAACAATGAATGAAGAATTTTTCCAAGGACACTTTCCAGGAAAACCAGTAATGCCAGGAGTATTGCAAATGGAAGCATTGGCACAAGCAGTAGGATTATTAATGTTAGAACCAGGGAAAATACCTTTATTTATGTCAATTGATAAATGTAAATTTAGAAAACCAGTAGTGCCTGGAGACCAATTAAGATTAGAAGTAGAAAAATTAAGCGTTAGAAGAAACATTATTGTCGCTAAAGGAAGATGTGTAGTTGATGGAAATGTAGTTAGTGAAGGAGAACTAAAATTCGCAGTTACAGATATGTAATTTGTATAATAAAGAGAAAAAACAAAAGAAGAGGTTTTAATTTATGAATATGAACAATATACATCCAACGGCAGTTGTTGATCCAAATGCTAAAATCGGAGAGAATGTAAAAATAGGTCCTTATTCGGTGATAGGACCAGAAGTAACTATCGGTAACGGAACTACTATAGAATCTCATGTTGTTATCGAAGGTGAAACAATTATAGGTGAAAATAACTATATTTTTTCTTTTGCATCAATTGGAAAGGATCCACAGGATTTAAAATTTGGTGGTGAAAAGACAAGAGTTGTAATAGGAAATAATAACAAAATTAGAGAATTTGTAACAATTCATAGAGGAACTACTGATAAATATGAAACAAGAGTTGGAAATGATTGTTTGATAATGGCGTATGTTCATATTGCACATGATTGTATTATAGGAGACCACTGTGTATTAGCAAATGCTGCTACTTTCGCAGGTCATGTGGAAGTGGAAGATTGGGCAGTTGTTGGAGGATTGACAGCTATTCATCAGTTTACAAGAGTAGGAAGACATGCGATGATAGGAGGATGCTCAGCTGTAACTCAAGACGTTGTACCTTACATGCTTTCTGAAGGAAACAAAGCTAGAGCGGTATACATTAATATTGTAGGACTTCAAAGAAGAGGTTTTTCGGAAGAACAAATTAAAACTTTGAGAGAAGTTTATAAAATTATATTTAAGAAAAAACTAAAATTAGAAGAAGCATTACATATATTGGAAAATGACTACAAAGATAATGAAGATGTAGTAAAATTGGTTGAATTTATTAGAAAAAGTAAAAGAGGAATCGCAAGATAAATTATGAATAAAGTAGGTTTAATAGCTGGAAATGGTAAATTGCCAGAATTATTTTTAGAACAATGTGAATTACAGGGAATAGAATTATTCTCTGTTTATTTATTCGATAGTGTTGAAGAAAGTGTGAAAAAACATATAAATTCAGCTAAATATAGTGTAGCACAACCTGGGAAAATAATCTCTTATTTTAAGAAAAAGGGTGTTTCCCAAGTTGTTATGCTTGGAAAAGTTGAAAAAGATTTAATCTTCTCAAATTTAAAGTTTGATTTTGTTGCAGCAAAAATTTTATTTTCTTCAAAAAATAAGAAAGATAAAAATATATTGAAGGCAATTATTGATTACATTGAATCTGAAGGAATAACAGTATTGCCACAAAATTATTTGTTGGATGATTATATAGCTAAAGAGAAGGTTTATACGAAAAAAATTCCTAGCGAAAATGACGAAAAAACAATCAAAATTGGGATAGAAGCTGCGAAAATGTTAACAGATATTGATGCAGGGCAAACAGTAGTTGCTAAAGATGAATCTATCGTTGCTTTGGAGGGAATTGAAGGTACTGATAAAGCGATTTTGAGAGGTGGAGAATTAGCTGGAAAAGACTGTATTGTTGTAAAAATGGCTAGAAGAAATCAAGATTATCGAATAGATGTGCCGACAATAGGTGTTGAAACAATAAAAAAAGTTGTGGAAATTAAAGCAAAAGGAATTGTAATAGAAGCGGATAAAATGTTATTCATTAATCAAGATGAAGTTGTGGAATATGCGAATAAAAATAAAATATTTATTAAAGGAATAAAACATGAATAAAATAAAAAAAGTATTTGTATCTTGCGGAGAAATGTCGGGAGATTTACATTTATCGTATATTATTGAGAGTATTAGAAAAAAAGATAGTGAAATAGAATTTTATGGTGTTGTAGGCGATAAGTCTATAAAAGCTGGAGCGAATAAAGTAAATCACATTAAAGATAATGATATCATGGGATTTGTTGAAGCTGTAAAAAAATATAAATATTTTAAAAATAAAGCTAAAGAATATTTAAAATTCATACAAGAAAATAATATAGATACAGTTATATTTGTAGATTTTGGTGGATTTAATTTAAAATTTTTTGATTTATTAAAAAAGGAAATACCAAAAATAAAGACAATTTATTATATTCCACCAAAAGTTTGGGCTTGGGGAAAATCGAGAATAAAAGAATTGAAGAAATTTGATGATGTAATAGTAATTTTTCCCTTTGAAAAAGTGTATTATGACAGTTTAGAAAGTTCAAAAAAAATAAATGTGAAATACTTTGGAAATCCGTTAGTTGACAAATATGAGTTTTCTGAAAATTTAGGTGATAAAATTTTACTATTGCCAGGAAGTAGACGACAAGAAATTTTAAAATTTATTCCTGAAATAGTAAAATTTGTAAAATTAGAAGAAATGAAAAATCAGAAATTTATTTTGAAATTTGCGGATAAATTACACTTGGAATATGTGAAAGAATATAATTTAGAAAATATTGAAAATGTAGAAATAAGTTTTGATTCTATTGAAAATTTGAGAAAAGATTCTAAATATGCGATTGCAACTTCAGGGACTGTAACATTTGAATTATCATTGATGGGATTACCAACAATAGTTGTGTATAAAACTTCTCCTATTAATGCATTTATTGCTAGAAAAATTGTTAAAATAACTTATATTAGTTTGACGAATTTAAACGCAAATAAAGAGATTTTTCCAGAGTTGTTACAAGAAGATTTTTCAGCTGAAAAATTATTATTACAATGTCAAAATTTTGAAAAAAATGAAGAAAAAATTGTTTTGGAATTAAAAAAAGAACGAGAAAAATTGGGTAATAGTGGTGTTTTAGATAAAATATCAGATTATCTAATTGAAAAAATAAAAGAGAGTAAATAATAATTATTAAATATTATTTAAGAGGATTGTGAAATGAAAGAAAAAAGAGAAGAGTTAATGAATAGCTCGATATTTAAACTATTTATTAAAAATTTTATTCCTATATTGATAAGTTCTGTTTTAGTAGTTTTGTATAATTTAGTTGATAGATTTTTCGTAGGAAAAATTAGTGAAGAAGCATTGGCTGCAGTAGGAGTATCGTTTTATATAGTTATGATATTTATAGCTTTTTCGATGTTAGTTGGAGTTGGAGCAGGAACGATTTACTCGATTCGACTTGGTCAAAAGAAAAAAGCTGAAACTCAAAAAATATTAGGAAATACGATTACAATATTTCTAATATTAGGAGCACTTTTATTTTTAATATTGCAATTAAATTTAGATAAAATTTTGTTGTATTCAGGTGCAAATAGAGAAACGTTACCATATGCAAAAACTTATTTGCAAATAATGCTTTTTGCTATAATTCCATTGTTTTTTTCATATGGAATATCAAATCTTTTAAATGCAGCTGGAACACCAAGAGTAGCAATGTTTTCAATGCTTGTAGGTGCAGTAACAAATATTATTTTAGATTATGTAGCTGTAATGATTCTGAAAACAGGAGTAGAGGGAACAGCTTATGCTACACTAATAGGAAATGTATTAGCAGCTCTTATTGTAATGTGGTTTATAGTATTTGGGAAATTACCATTTAAAATAAATTTATTTGGATATAAATTGGAATATGTGAGTAACATAAAGTTCAGATTTAAATATTTGAAATTATTTCCAAAAACAGTAAAGGATATTTTAACAATTGGTATGTCACCTTTTTTACTTCAATTAGCAAGTTCTGTTGTAGGGTTAGTAACGAATAAAATTGTTGAGGTAAATGGTGGTACTTCAGGAGTAGCTGTTGTTACAATTATAAATTCTTATTTACCGATAATGACAATGACAATATATGCTGTGTCACAAGCGATGCAACCTATAATCGGATTTAATTACGGTGCAAAAAGGTATAATAAAGTAAAAAAATCATTAATAATGTCAATTTTAATAAGTATTGTTCTATCTGGAATTTTTTGCCTAACAATGATGATGATGCCAGACAAATTAGTATTATTTTTCAATGAAAAAAGTACTGAATCTGCTTTAAAAGAAGGAGTAAGAGCGCTAAGAATTTATTTTTCGACATCGATTTTATCTTCATTCGGAATAATAGTACCAAATTATTTCCAAGCAATAGGGCGTCCAAAATATTCAACAGTATTGAATATACTTAGACAAGTTGTAATATTTTTAATACTTATGATGATATTTTCATATTACTGGAAATTGGTTGGAGTTTGGTATGCACAGCCAGCTACAGATATTATATTTTTTGTAGTGTTGTTAATATTTACAATATTAGAAATAAAAGATTTGAGTAGAAAACAAAAAAATATTGAAATGAAAGAGAGAGAAAATTGATATGGTAGTAGTATTAATGATAGTTGCGTATATACTTGGAAGTATACCAAATGCTCTTTGGATAGGGAAAGTATTTAGAGGAATTGATGTTAGAGAGCATGGAAGCAAAAATACAGGTTCAACAAATGCAGCAAGAGTTTTAGGTGCTAAATTAGGTATTTTGACATTGATTTTAGATATATCTAAAGGTGCAATTCCTACTTTGATAGCGACAATGTTATTAGACTCATCGATTAGTGTAATTTTAGTTGGAATTTGTGCGATTTTAGGGCATAGTTTTTCAATTTTTATGAAATTTAAAGGTGGAAAGGCAGTAGCTACAACAGTTGGAGTATTTATTGTGTTAGTTCCAGGTGCAATTTTGTTAGCAGCTGTAATTTTCTTTTTAGTTTTTGGTATTACAAGATATGTTTCGTTATCTTCAATGATTGGAGCAATTTCTTTGCCAATTTGGATAATATTATTTTATAAAAATATACCACTTACTATTTTTGGTATAATAATTGCTATTTTGATAATAGTGAGACATAAAAGTAATATTCAAAGATTACTAAATGGAACAGAATCAAAATTTTCAATAAATAAGAAAAAATAATTTTAAAATAAAAATAAGAATAAAAAAATAAGAAAGTTGGTGGAAATGATGAAAAATATATTAGTGATTGGTGGTGGAAGTTGGGGAACTTGTTTATCAAAATTACTTGTTGAAAATAAAAATAATGTATTTTTATGGGAGTATAATGAGAAAACGAGAAATGTAATTAGAGAAAAAAGAGAAAATCCAGTATTTTTACCTAACATAAAATTGCCAAAAGAATTAAATGTGGTTGATAGTTATTGCGAAACATTGAAAAATGAAAAGATAGATGTGATTTTATTGGCTACTCCAACACAATTTTTAAGACCGATTTTAAAAAATTTAAAAGAGTGTTTGAGTTATAAAGTGATAATTGTAAATGTGGCTAAAGGAATAGAAATCAAATCTAAGAAGAGAATCTCAGAAGTTATCGATGAAGAGCTTAGTGGAAAAGATTATAGCTATGTTTTATTAGCTGGACCTACACATGCAGAAGAAGTTGCATTGAAGTTACCTTCAGCCATTTTATCAGTATCATTAGATGAAAAAGCAGCATTGGAAATCCAACATTTATTTAGTAATTCTTATTTTAGAGTTTATACTGGAACTGATTTAGTGGGAGCAGAGTTATCAGGAGCTGTAAAAAACTGTTTGGCAATAGCAGCAGGAATTTCTGATGGTCTTGGTTTTGGAGATAATTCAAAAGCAGCATTGATTACAAGAGGAATAAATGAAATTTTGGAAATTGGTAAATATTATCATGCAGATCCAAAAACATTTATGGGATTATCAGGACTTGGAGATATAATTGTTACGTGTACAAGTAAACACAGTAGAAATAGATATGTGGGAGAAGAATTAGGAAAAGGAAGAAAAATAGACGACATCATTTCAAGCATGAAAATGGTATCGGAAGGAGCTGAAACAATAAAAGCTTTATATGCAATTATTAAAGAAAACAATATTCAAGCACCAATTATGTCAGCACTTTATGAGGTGATTTATGAAAATCGACCTGTAAACGAATTAGTTTCGTTGTTTATGAATAGAAATTTAAGATCAGAATTCATATAAAAACAAAAAGAAAAAAATTAATTACCAACGGAGAGTGAAATGGAAGAAAACAACTTAAACTTAATTTCTTTATATTTAAGTGATATTCAAAAATTTGATTTGCTATCAAAGGAAGAAGAATACGATTTATTAAGAAGAATAAGAGAAGAAAATGATGAACAAGCTAGACAACTTTTAATCTTATCAAATTTAAGATTAGTAATAAGTACGGCTAAAAAATCATTAGGAAATGGATTACCATTGATAGATTTAATAAGTGAAGGAAATATTGGATTGATAAAGGCTATTAATAAATTTGATTATAAAAAGGGACATAGATTCAGTACATATGCGGTTTGGTGGATAAAACAGGCGATAAAAAAGTCAATTATTAATACAGGGAGAGATATCAGAATACCTTCATACAAATACGAACAATTGGCAAAGGTGAATAAAGTTATTAAAGAATATACGGCTAAATACGGTGAAGGCCCTTCTACAGAATACATAGCAAAGAAAGTTGATTTGAAAGAAAGTAAAGTTATTTTGTTGTTAAATGAGTTCCAAGATATAGTTTCTTTAAATGAAACTATAGGAGATAATATTTATTTGGAGGATATTGTAGGAAAAGAAGATAATGTTGAAGAAAAGATTATAAAAGAAGATCAACTATACGAAATGAGAGAATTATTAGATAAGGTCTTAACTGAAAGAGAAAAAGAGATACTTGAGTTAAGATATGGTTTATACGATAATAAAATTCATACTTTGAAAGAGATTGGTCTTAAATTGAATATCACAAGAGAAAGAGTAAGACAAATAGAAAAAAAAGCAATAACAAAATTAAAAGAACACTTTAAAAATTATAAAGATATGATATAATACAAGTATGTGTGACTTTAGGGATAATAAAAAAGAGGTGAGAAAATGTTAAATGTAATTGTAAATAGAAGAGAATTGTTAAAAGCTATTCATATTGTAGAAAATGCTGTAAAAGAGAATAAAATTAGAGAAGTTTTATCAGGAATATACATTGAGGCGAAAGAAAATAAGGTGATTTTAAAAGGTACAGATTTAGAAGTATCGATTAGTACTGAGATAGAATGTGAAGTTATTCAAGAAGGGAAAATTGTAATTAAACATAAATTGATAGAAGAATTTTTGAAACAAATATCAGATGATAAAATTGAGTTGAATGAAGAATCTGGTAAATTAGTAATAAAGACAAGTGCTACAGATACAGAATTTTCAATATATGATGCAGAAAATTTTCCTATTCAAACGAAATTGGAAACAGGAGTGGAATATAATTTTAATAAAGACGAATTATTGACTCATATAGAGAATGTAAAAATTTCGGCTGCGACTGAAGTGGAAAATTTGGCTGTAAACTGTATAAGACTTGAAATTGGAGAAAATAAATTGAAATTAGTTTCTTCAGATACATATAGATTAACTTTTATTGAAGAAGAATTGCCAGAAAGTCAAAGAAATAAAGAAGACTTAAATGTAAGCATACCATTAAAAACTATTGATGGATTAATTAAAATTATGAAACTTATAGACGAGGAAACAATTACAATAAAATCTGATAGTTCAAAAGTATTTTTTAAAATAGCTAATGTTGAAATTTTGACAAGAGTAATTGAATTGCAATTCCCTGATTATAAAACAATATTAAAAAATGTAGACCATAATAAAAAAATATTATTGAATACAAAAGATTTTACATCAGTATTAAGAAGAACTTTAATATTTGCGAGAGATAATAAAGAGACAAAAAATGGAGGAATTTTTAATTTCCAAAATAATAAATTGTATTTAACAGGTACAAATGAATATGCTCAAATTAAAGAAGAATTGCCAACTATTCAAGAGGGTGATGATATAAAAATTTCATTAAATGTTAAATTCTTGTTAGACTATATTTCTATAATAAGCGGAAAAGTGACAGAAATAAGATTATTGAATAGCAAAAGTTCTGTAATTATAAAAGATGAAGATTCAGACAAGTCGCTTTACTTTACAATGCCTTTAGCGTTAAGAGAAAATTAATTTTTAAATAAAAAGAGTTGTTTATAAGTAAAATACTTTAAAACAACTCTTTTTTATAAATTTGTAAATAAGAATAATAAAAAACTAGTTCTCTCTTATTTTCTTAATCTAAGAAATAATCTAGAAAACAATTCCATTTTTAAATTTATTTTCAAATTCTATTGGTTCAGTACCAGCTTTGAATAATGCATTTCTCTTATCTACACCATCAGAATCGAGTAATCCAATTTTTAAGTCAATATCTTTTTGAATAAGATCTTTACGTTTTATGTAATCATCAATAAATTCGAATACTCCAACATTATAATTATCCATATCTACAACAGATTGCATATAACTCTTCCATAAAGGTGCAGCTGCACTTCCTCCTGTCATACCGCTACCCATTGATTTATTGTCATCGTTTCCGACATAAACTACAGTAGCTAGAGTAGGTGTATACCCAGTAAACCAAGCTGAGATATAATCACTTGTAGTTCCTGTTTTTCCAGCCATTGGAATAAGTTGACCATTTTTAAATACTTTCGCAGATTGTCCAGTTCCGTAATTTACTGCATTTTCAAGCATTTGAGTTAGGATTGCAACATCTTTTGAGTCAAAAATCTTTTTATTTTTTGCTTTTGCTTCGTAAATAACTTCACCATATTTATTTTCAATTTTGTAAATATATTGTGGTGTAATTTGGTATCCACCATTTGCAAGTGCTGCATAAAATAATGCCATATCAATAGGTCTTGTAGAAATAGATCCTAAAGCAAGTGTATAGTTTTTAGGGAAATCTCCACCAGTAACACCAGAATCACGCCAAATTTTTTCAACAGCATCAATTCCAACATATTGTAATAATTTTATTGGAATAATATTATTTGAAATTTCAATAGCTTTATCAAGTGTCATACTGTCTCTAAAACTTCCATCATAGTTTTTTGGAGTCCAGTTTCCAATTTTAATAGGCGAATCTTCCATAACGCTGTTCATTCCCATATTTTTTTGCAAAGCAGCAAGATAAATCAATGGTTTAAATGAAGATCCAGGTTGTCTTAAAGAGTTTAAAGCTCTATTAAATTCACCTTTTTTATAATTTTTTCCTCCAACCATTGCTTTTACAAAACCATTACTTGGATCAATTGAAATCAAAGCTCCATTCATATTAGCACGATTTCTTAAATTATAATTACTGTTGAATGCTTTATAAGCAGCTCTTTGCATATTTAAATCAACAGTTGCATATATTTTATATCCATCAAAAAGGAATTTTTGATCTTCTTCATCAATTTTCAATATTTTTTTAGTTTCACTCAATACAATAGTTGTAAATTCAGGTGCAGTATTTGAAGTAGAAATTTGTTCTTCTTCATTTTTGTTTTTAATATTTCCATTTTTAAATTTAATTTTTTCAGCAGCAGCTTCTTCATATTCGTTTTCATTGATAAATCCGTAAGACAACATCTGTTTCAAAACAACATGTTCTCTTTCAACCGCATTTTCAATTTTTGAATATTTGGTAGGCGATTTAGGTAAACTTGCTAAAACTGCAGCTTCAGCAATTGTTAAATTTTTAGGTTCTTTATTAAAATATCTGATAGCAGCATTTTTTATACCATAAGCTCCTTGACCAAAATAAATTGTATTTAAATAATTTTCAAGAATCTCATCTTTAGTATATTTTCTTTCAATCTCAACTGCTAAAATAGCCTCTTTAATTTTTCTCATAACCGTTCTTTCAGGTGTCAAAAATGCATTTTTTGCTAATTGTTGAGTAATGGTACTTCCACCTTCTCTTCTTCGTCCAGAAAGAGTTGTTAAAATAGCTCTACCTGTACGTAAAAAGTCGAATCCATGATGTGAACGGAATTTTCTATCTTCGATTGCCAAGAAAGCATTCTGTACATTAAGAGGTACATCTTTTATACTTACAGGCGAACGATTTTCTACATTTACTGTATCAAGTTGATTTCCGTTAATATCATAAATTATCGACGGAGAAGTTGGTGCGTAACTGTCAATTAAATCTACAGGTGTTTCTCTTCGAATTGTATAAAAAATATACCCTAAAACACCTAAACCAACAATAAATAAAAATATAATAAATTTTAAGAAAAGCGAAAGAAAAAATTTTCTTCTTGTAGCTTTAACAGGATCGGTCCCATTATTCTTAAAATCGTTAGGATTAATTTTCTGTGCCATTTTCCATCTCCTTTTTGGCTTTCAATTGTCCACAAGCAGCGGCAATATCTTGACCTTTTGTTTCACGCAATGTTACATTAATATTTTTGTCTTTTAATAATTTATAAAATTCTCTTTGCTTCGATTTAGAAGGCGTTTTATAAATTTTACCCTTTACAGGATTATAAGGAATAAGATTTACTAAACAAGAGAACGAACGCAAGTAATCAGCTAATTCAAACGCATCACTATACTCGCAATTAAAATCATCAATTAAAATATATTCGAAAGTAATCCTGTTTTTAGTTTTTTTCTGATAATTAATCAGAGCTTTTTTCAATTCTTGCACACCCCATCTTTTGTTAATAGGCATAATTTCAGTTCTTCTATCATCTCTAACAGAATGAAGTGATATTGCAAGATTAACTTGGCTTTCATTTTCAGTAAATTTCTCAATTCCAGTAACAATTCCACTCGTTGAAACTGTAAAGTTTCTTTTTGAAAAATTTTGTCCTTTAGGCGAATTTAAAATATTAATTGATTCAATTACGTTATCATAATTTAAAAATGGTTCTCCCATTCCCATGTAAACGACATTTCCTAATTTTTCGCCTCTTTCTGATAAATATTTTTGCACATAATAAAACTGTAATAAAATTTCAGAAGCACTTAAATTCCTTTCATAAGTCATCGTAGCAGTGGCACAAAAATCACAACCAATCAAACATCCAATTTGTGAAGAAACACAAAGAGTATGACGATTTTTATGTGAAATCAACACACTTTCAATTAACCTATTATCACTTAATTCAAAAAGAAACTTTTCAGTATCTTTATCATCTGATATTTGATGAGTTTTAAAGGTTAATTGTGCAATGTAAAAATGTTCCTTTAAAAATTCTCTATCTTTTTTTGAAATATTGGAAAATTCATCAAAATTGAATACCATTTTATTATGAATCCAGTCAAAAACTTGTGTTGCATTGAATTTTTTCAACCCTAAACCTACGAAAGTAGTTACCATTTCTTCTAGATTCATTCCAATTATATCAATTTTTCCATCTTTATCTTTTTTAATCATATTTGCTAAGAATATCTCAAAATATTCGTTTTCCCTCCTTTAATATCTGTACTTAACTTCTTTATATAATAACATATTTTCTATAAAAATAATATAGAAAAATCTTTAATACTTTATATGTTTTTGAAACATATTTTAAGAAAATTATATTATTGTAAGTTAACAGAAATTATCTCTTTATTTTCGCTAGTTTTAGATGAAATATTTGTTCCTAAAGTTATTTTCAAATTTTTTGAATTAGCAACTGCTGCAGGAACATCAAAAAATACTAGTTTTTTCACTTGTTGTCCTGGATTAATTGCATCAATAAACAAGCTATTTTTTATAAGTAGAGTTACAGGTGAAAATGATTGTGTGCTAGAAGCATTCAAAATAAAGCTACTAGAATTAAGATTTAAAGGCTCTTGTGTAAGGTTTTTTACATTCACATATAAAATTAAAAATTTATTTCCTTCGGCACTGGGTTTATTTTCAAAATAACCAGTTTCATCCATTAACTTATCTTTTACTTGTTTTCCTTCGATTATAACTTCGGCAACTTCAGTAGTTATCTTTTCTCCCGTTTTAAAAGTTTTAGATGCCGCTTTTTTAGTTTCTGAATTTGAAACATTAGATGTAGCGACTTTTTGAACGGTAGTTTTTCTTCCACCAAAAATGCTCCATAAAACAGCTAATATAACGACAACAATTAAAATTCCCGTTCCCCATTTTTTATAGTCTTTTTTTTCAGTAATATTTGTATTATCTTCCATATTTATCCTCTTCCTTTCTTTAATTGTTCATTTCGTTTATTATATCATATTTCGATAGCTAATAGTATTTTTTTATTTGAGAATATCATTAAATTAATATCTTTTTAAAATTAAAAATTTAAAAATTATTTTTTGAGGGAATTTCTTGACTTTATCATAAGTTTGGTATATACTTATGGATAAGTAAAGTATTTAGAATTTTTTAATACCATATTTTAGGAGGTAATCAATATGTCAAATTTAAAGAAAGTAGTTACAATTGCAGGATCAGATACAAGTGGAGGAGCTGGTATTCAAGCTGATTTGAAAACGTTCCAAGAAAGAGGTGTTTATGGAATGAACATCATCACAGTTCTTGTTACAATGGATCCAAAAGATTGGTCGCATAAAGTATTTCCAGTTGATATGAATACTATTAAGGAACAAGCAAATACAGTTTTCAATGCAATTGGAGTAGATGCAGTAAAAACAGGGATGTTACCAACAGTAGAAATTATCAATTATGCAGGAGAATTGATTAAAGATTTAAAAAATACTCCAATCGTAATTGATCCGGTTATGGTTTGTAAAGGTGTAAAAGAAGCTCTTTTCCCTGAAAATACAATTGCAATGAGAAAAGCATTGCTTCCAAATGCAACAGTTACAACACCGAATTTATTTGAAGCCGCACAATTAGCAGATGTTGAGCCAATAACAAATTTAGATGATTTAAAAGAAGCTGCTAAAAAAATATATGACTTTGGGGTAAAAAATGTTGTTATTAAAGGTGGAAAATCATTTAGTAAAAATTCTGCGATAGATGTTTTATATGATGGATCAAATTTTGATGTAATAGAAACTGAAAAAATCGATACACCTTATACTCATGGAGCTGGATGTTCATTTGCAGCATGTATGACTGCTGAATTAGCTAAGGGTGCTACGGTGAAAGAGGCTTTGGAAACTACAAAAACATTGATTACAGAAGCGTTAAGACAATCATTTAAATTAGGTGAATTTGTAGGTCCTTTAAATCATAAAGCATTTGCTTTGAAATAATTTTTAAGAATTTTATTAATTAAGCTAGAACATTTGTGATTTTTCATGATTTAAGTCGTGAGAGATTTAGTTTGAGAATGGGATAGATATAAAAAATAATAGAAAAATTCGATAAATCTAGAAAATTTAAACTTAAATTATTTTTTAGAATATCGAATTTTTTTTATAAATTTTGTTAAAAGGATACAAAATTTTTCAATAAAATGATAAAATATTTAAAGAATATAAAAATATAGGGAGAAAATAATGAGTGGAGATATTAAATTATTTGAAGATGAAATAAAAGAAAAATATGAAAAGTTAAGGAAAGAAATAGAGAAGCATAATAATTTATATTACAATGAAGATAATCCAATAATTTCTGATATGGAATATGATAAATTAATAAGAGAGTTGAGGGATTTAGAGGAGACTAATCCTAACTTAAAAGTAGAATATGAAATAAAAAATTCAAAAGTGGGTTTTGGAAATGAGAAAAGTGAAAATGAAAATGTGAGTCCAACTGAAAAAATAGGTGGAATTGCAAGTGAGAAATTTTCAAAAGTTAGACATAGAGTTCCTATGCTTAGTTTATCAAATACGTATAATATTTCCGAAATTGAGGATTTTGATAAGAGAGTAAAAAAAATAATAGATGTTAAAAAGAAAATTGATTATGTTTTGGAGCTTAAATTGGATGGATTGAGTATTAGCTTGATTTATGAAAATGGAATTTTGAAACAAGGGATTACTAGAGGTGACGGACAAATTGGAGAAGATGTTACGGAAAATATAATGGAGATTGAGTCGATTCCTAAAAAGTTGAAAGAGCCTATTTCACTTGAGGTTCGGGGAGAGGTAATTTTGCCAATAAGTGAATTTAGTAGAATAAATCAAGAAAGGGAAGATGAAGGCGAAGATGTGTTTGCAAATCCTAGAAATGCAGCGGCTGGAACGATTCGTCAGTTGGATAAAAGTATTGTTAAGGAAAGAAAATTAGATTGCTATTTGTATTATTTGGTTAATGCTGAAGAATATGGCATGAAAACACATAAAGAAAGTATTGAATATATTGAAAAATTAGGATTTAAGACTACAAAAATTTTTGAGTTGTATAATGATTTTGGAAAACTGGAAAAGGCAATTGATGTTTGGAAGACTAAAAGGGAGAAATTGGATTATGAAACAGATGGGTTGGTAATAAAAGTCAATGAATTTGAGCATTATGATGAGCTTGGGTATACGACAAAAAGTCCAAGATGGGCGATTGCCTATAAATTTCCAGCAGAGCAAGTGAAAACAAAACTTTATGATGTGACATTTCAAGTTGGAAGAACGGGTGTTGTAACGCCAGTTGCTGAGCTTGAAGCTGTAAATTTGTCGGGATCTGTCGTGAAGAGGGCTAGTTTACATAATTTTGATGAAATCAGACGAAAAGAAATAAAAATAGGAGATAACGTTATTATCGAAAAGGCGGCCGAAATTATTCCACAGGTTGTGAATGTTGTTTTTGAAGATAGAAAAGGTGATGAAAAAGACATCGAAGTTCCTACGAATTGTCCAATTTGTGATAGTGAATTAGTGAAAGAAGAAGGACAAGTTGCTTTAAAATGCTTGAATCCGCAATGTCCAGAAAAAGTTAAACGTGAAATTGCATATTTTGTTTCAAGGGATGCGATGAATATTACTGGGCTTGGAGAAAAAATTGTTGAGAAATTTATTGAGCTTGGAAAAATAAAAACGGTTGTTGATATTTATTCATTAAAAAATTATGCAGAAGAGCTAGAAAATCTAGAGAAAATGGGTAAAAAAAGTGTTGAGAATTTGATCAATAGTATTGAAGAAAGTAAAAAACAGGGATTTTCAAAAGTTTTGTATGCGTTAGGAATTCCTTTCGTTGGGAAATTTAATGCAAATTTATTGACAAAAAATTATAATAGCATTGAGTTGCTAAAAGAAAAAAGTATAGAAGATTTGTTGGAAATAAAGGGAATTGGCGATAAAGTTGCTGTTGCGGTTCATACTTATTTGAATGATGAAAATAATTGGGCGAAAATTGTTGCATTGAAGGAAATTGGTTTACAGTTTGAAGCAGAGAAAGCTGAGGAAGAAAAGATTGAGGATAATCCTATAAAAGGTAAGAGTTTTTTAGCGACTGGAAAATTAGAAAAATATAAAAGAAATGATATAAAAGATATTATTTTGGCAAAAGGTGGGAATTATCTTTCAGGTGTGACAAAGAAACTAGACTATTTGATTGCTGGTGAAAAAGCTGGAAGTAAATTATCGAAAGCAGAAGAATTAGGAGTTAGAGTATTGACAGAGGAAGAATTTGAGAAGGAATTTTTAGAGAAGTAAAATTTGATAATTTCAAAAGAGTGTGTAAAAATTTTGTGTAAATAGAACAGTAAAGTATTGAATTTACTGGATTATCTATTAGTTTATACAAAATTATAAACACACTCAATTTATGTATTTAATGAAAATCTTCATTTTTCAAAATAAAATCTCTAACCTTTTCAGCAACTTCCTTTTTAGCAAAAAATAATTTCTCAGATTTAGAAGATTTAGTAAAAATAAAAGTTAAAGATGAATAACTTCCTCCACGATTATAAACTCTATCAATTGTTATATCAGAAATCCAAGAATAAGGAATTATGTATGCTGGATAGACAGAAAATAAATATCTGCTTCCAATTTTTAAATCACTTTGTGCGATCATTCCAGTTTTAACTATTTTCTCAGAGTTGATAAAATCTTCTTTTGCATAATTTAAAAATCTGTATTTTTCTAAGTTGTCTAGTATTTTGGCTAATCTTTTATTTTCTTTCTTTTTCATAAATAAGGCAAATAATAATAGAAAAAGTATAATAAACCATAAAAAAATAGGAATACCAAATTTAATAAATACAAATGACATAGGATTTATTGGAAAATCAGGAAACTCTTGTGCAAATTTTAACTCTTTTAGATATTCAGCATACCCACCGAATAAGATATAAATGGTATCTATTGTCAACAAAAAAATTTCTGCATAGTAAACTGGTTTTGTTGTTCTTTCCATTTTTAATAAATTATAAAAAAATTCTCGTGGTTTTAAGTCTTTTAAAGCATCACTAATTTCAGCGGATATAATTTTTTGCATGTTTCTTTTTCTTAATGTTAAAGAAAAAAATATTGATAGAATAAATAAAAATGGTATAAACATTGTTCCTATAATTATTTCATATATTCCCATTTAAAACACTTCCTTTTTAGTATAAGATTTGTTATTTTTAATAAATATAATTAAATTTTTTAAAATTCTATAACTACAACATTCGAAGTTTAATTATAATTAATAGTGTATGGTATCGAATATTCCTTCAAAATAGGTGTCAATTTATTAATTTCATCTAAAACCATTTGTTCAGTAACAAAAAATGTAAATTTACTTGTTTGAAAAAATCGTTTGACTACTTTTGAATTTATCGTATGAATCTTTATCAATCCTCTGCAACTGTTACGAAAACGACTGCAATAAAATTCTATGTAATCAATATCAGAAAGTGGAATCTTTTTTGTAGGCATAGAGTTTAGGCATAAAATTTCATTTTCTATGTAAAAACATTCCATTGTGTTTTTTCTTGTTATTAAATAGATAATAGTTGTGATACTAATAATAAGTATTACCAATTGCAATATCAACATAAAAATAAACATTGTATTTTTCTCCTTATTTTTTAATTTTGTAATTAAAAAAAATTTTTATTTCTAAAATCATATAGACTCTTAGAAATAATCATATAAATCAACAATCATCACATTATATTTTGTAAAATATTTTTTCAGCAAACAATAATCAGTTGGCTTGATAGACATTTCAACAAATTTTTTCTCTTCTTTATCAAAAATTTGAAAAGTGGGATTTCTTTCTTTTCTGCCTTTTCCAGCATTAGCCGCATAAAATTTGGCATAACGGATATTATCAATTTCTATAAATTCTATTTCATTGTTTTCATATAATAATTTTATAATTCTTCCACTTATAATTAAAGAATATTTTCTTTTTTTGAGATTTTCCAAAAAAAAGCTAAAATTGACGGCAATCGTTATAATCATAAAAATAACGAAAAAAATATCTTTTGATGTAAAATTTTTTAACAATTCATTTAATTTAAAATAGAGTATTGTAATAAACATAATAAATAATATAATACACAAAAAAATATATGAATTATCTTTTAGTGGATGAATTTCAAATTCATATGGCAATGTCATTTCTTCAAGTTGTTTCAATTTTCTTTCGATGAAAGAAATATTTACTTTTATAATAATAGCCAAAAATAAAAGAAAAAAAACTGAACCTCCACTATAAACCAAAAATATTATTTGTTTTGGGGAAGTTTTATCTAAAAAATATAATTGCATTAGAGCAATGATAAAAAATAGTAACGATAAAATCAAAAATATTTTTACAAATTTTTTCTGTCTTGGAATATTAGGAATCAACATATCTAATTTTTCATCAAAGATATAACCCCATCTTTTACGATTTTTATCCATTTTATGCCTCCTAATTTTAGTATTTTAAAGTCATTTTATTCTAATTAACAGATATTTCTAAAAATCCTAAAATTTCTTCTTTACTTAACGGCTCAACAAGAATGTATGAAGCGTCAATAAAACGATACTTATCTTTTGGTAATTTTTTTATAAAATCATTATAATCTAATTGACCAATAACTTGATAACTGTTTGGATCATTTTCATCTCCATCAATAGTAACGAAACCTATATTCCAAAAAGCTATGTCATCATTTTTAACCATATCTAAATTATGAAATTCAACACTAGGTTTATAAGGAAGAATTGTTCTAACATTTTCTGTCAGACTATAAGCTCCCATAATTCTTTCATCTTCATCATTTTTATAAAAACGTTGATTTGCCGAATAAGCATCTAAATTTTGAATGTTTCTTACTATTCTTGAAAAAGTATCTATAGGATTATTTGAATTATTTATTTCATCTACCATTTCTTCATTGAAAGAAACAGGTCTAGTTGTACCAAAAATAACATAAGTATCTGATTCTCCACTTTTTATATTTTCTGTAATTACTTTTATTCCATAAAGTATATCTGATTCATAGTCAAATTTATCAATGTTACCAGCAGTATAAACTTCACCTCTTTCATTCAAAATCTCCGAATCAAATTCTTTAGCCAACGCTTTTATATATTCCAATGCCAAAAGCCAATCTTCCCTAGATGATGGCGTAAAAATCCTCACAACATAATTATTATATTTTATGTCGTAAGATAGTTCAAATCCTCTTGCACTTTCCTTGCCATCTCCTATTAAAAGACACTGATAATTAGAAACTGGAGATAACAGCAAATCATTAATATCAATATTTCCAGTATTGTAGCTGTAAAGCTCCTTATCCAGCAAACTTAATGCAGTTTCAACATTTAAAACTGCTTTATACCCTAAAAATTTTTTCTTGTTTTTCACATAAAAACTTATACTCATTTCTTTATCCTCCATATTTTTTGATTTACTAATTTGTTTTTTAATTTTATTCAAATTTATAAAAAGATATAATGTATTATTTTACTAATTTATTTAATTTTTCTTTCAATTCATCATCAACTTCAATTTTTTCTAAATTTTTTGTTACCATTAATTTTTTTATTAGAAAAATAATTGTTACTACAACTACAATAATAAGTATATTTTGAAAAAATTTCATAAATCCTCCATTATAATTTTATTATATTTTACCATTCATTTACAGAATATAAAAGAGCAAGCCTAATTTGTGTCAAAAGTTCTTCCGTAAGACTGTCATATTCACTTTCAAGCCCTTTTTCGTGTGCATAATAAGGAGGGCTGTCATTCCAGGAACCCATTCCGCCAAAAACATTAGAAATTTTGGCTGAATAAAAAAGTCTTGCATTTATTTCAGGTATTTTCAAAAGAGTTTGTCCATAAAAAGTATTTCTTATATTTTCAAAACTTTCCCCATTTAGAATGCTAAAAGCTTTTCTAAAGATATTTCCAAAATTTGAAAAATTAATTTTATCAGCCAAAATTGCTATTTTACTTAATACATTTTTAAAATCTTCTGTATTATCATAAAATTTAAGTTTTTCATTGATAGAATTTTCGTATTTGTGAGCAGTATAAGTAACATTCCATCCACCACTTGTTTTCTTCCATTTTGGTGTAAAATAAAGAATCAAATTGTTTTTAAAATAGCAAATAAGTTTAATCTTATTTGAATTTAAATCGTTGGGAATATTTAAATTTTTAGATGAGACAGGTAATAAAATTTTTATGTCTTCTAATCCTAAATTTAAACAATAGTCAAACCATTCTTCAATATTTTCAGCTTTGTAGCTATTTTCTAAAAAATCCACTTTGTTTTTAGAGAATAGAAATTCAATATTTTTTTCATATTCAAAAGGAAAATATTCGATTTTAGTTTTTGTTTTTAAGGCAAATTTTACGGCTAATGTAATATCACAAATTTGTACAATTTCTATATTCATAAAAATAACCTCCATTTGAATATTTTGTATATAATTTTGAACATTTCAACAGTTTTATCTTATTATATGCTCATCTAACTGAATAAAGCAAACGATTTTTTTATTTTTCAGTTCCTCTATACTTGGTAATATATCGTTTTCCTCGTCATCTTCCAGTCCCACCTGAGCAATTAAATGGTCAGAAAATTCATCTTCGTAAATATCGCAGGTAATAAACGGAACACCTTTAATACACAGAGCATCTTGCACATCTACATAATAGATTGTATTTCTAAATACATCAAGGGTTGATTCATTAATAATAATTTTAACCTTTCCAACATAAAAAATTTCTTTTTTCCTTCTAAACATTTCATTATCCTCTCTATAAATATTTTTTTGTTGATAGAGTTTACAAAAATTCCAGATTTTATCAAATATTTTAGTTTATTTTACCATAATTTAAAAAAAAATTAAATATATTTAATCAAAGAAAAAAATTATTTAGTATAAATAAATTGAATAAAATTTTTAAAAATACATGTTATAATTAATTATATTAATCAAAATTTATTTAAAATAAATTCAATATTCAAAAAATATTAAAAAAGGAGTAAATATGAAAAAATTAAATTTCAAAATAGAAGAAAAAGAATGTGTTTTATATACAAATGAAAATAAAAAGACAGAATATATTTTAATACAGCCTGTTGATGAGCATGATATGCAACTTTTAGACAATGAAGTAAAATATATTTCTGAAAATACAGATAAAAGTTTTAGCTTGGCAGCTTTCAAAATAGAAGACTGGAATAGTGAGCTGACACCTTGGGAAATGCCACTTCTTCGTGGAAAAGGAAATTTTGGCGATGGAGCTGGTAAAACATTAGAGTTTATAAAGGAAAAATTGATTCCAAATTTGGTAAAACTTATGAATATTCAAGAAAATAATGTGAAATATGTTTTAGGAGGATATTCACTTGCGGGATTATTTTCGTTGTGGTGTGGGTATCAGACAGACATTTTTGCTGGAGTTGTTGGAGTTTCGCCATCAGTTTGGTATAAAGATTGGATTAAATTTGTGAAAAATAATGAAATTTTGGCAAAAAATGTTTATTTGAGTCTTGGAGATTTGGAGGAAAAGACTAAACATCAGGTTTTATCAAAGATTGGGGATAATATAAGGGAATATTTTGAGATTTTGAGAAATTCTGAAGATTTGGAAAAATGTATCTTGGAATGGAATGAGGGGAATCATTTTAGGGATTCGGATTTGCGGACTGGAAAAGGGTTTGCTTGGATTTTGAGAAATGCTTAAGTTGTGGAATGAAAGTATATTAAGAAAACAGATTTGTAAATATTTAGATGCGATTAGAGACGATATTTTTATAAAAATTAATATTAAAATAAAGAGAGTTTTTAAGACTCTCTTTAAATTGACCTTCTAACTGTACTGATATAGGTAGTGAGTTTTTTGAATTTTTTTAAAATAATCGCTATGACGTTTTAAATTTATATAAATTATTCTACATCTAAAAATTTCTTAGCATTTTCAATTTGCATTTCAACATTTTTTACAGAAGTTCCACCGAAAGAATTTCTTTTATTTACACAGTTTTCAATAGTAATTTCTGATAAAATGTCATCACCAAAAACTTTAGAGAAATTGTGGAATTCATCAAGTGACATATCGTCAATTGCTATATTTTTGTTTTCACAGTAAGAAACGATTTCTCCAACGATTTTATGTGCTTGTCTAAATGGAACATTATGTTTTGCTAAATAATCTGCAACGTCTGTAGCATTTAAGAAACCAGCTCTCATAGATTTTAAGATTTTTTCTTCATTTACAGAAATAGTCGCAAGCATTGAATAAAAAATTTCGATAGATAATTTAATGTTGTCGATCGAATCGAAAATTCCTTCTTTGTCTTCTTGCATATCTTTATTATAAGCCAAAGGCAACGCTTTCATTGTAGTTAAAATTCCCATTAAATTTCCGTAAATTCTACCTGTTTTACCTCTAACTAATTCTGCAATATCAGGATTTTTCTTTTGAGGCATGATAGATGAACCAGTTGCAAATGCATCATCTAATTGAATAAATGAAAATTCTGAAGTACACCAGATAATAACTTCTTCAGAAAATCTTGACAAATGCATTGAAATTACAGAAATAATCATTGCTAATTCAATGATAAAATCTCTGTCACTTACAGAATCTAAACTATTTTCAGTTGGTTTTGAGAATCCTAATTGTTCAGCGACAAAATGTCTATCAAGATTAAAAGTAGTTCCTGCCAAAGCTCCAGCTCCAAGTGGCAATTCATCAATTCTTACTAAAAAATCATCAATTCTAGAAATATCTCTTTTAAACATTTGAAAATAAGCCATCAAATGATGAGAAAAAAGAATTGGTTGAGCTCTTTGTAAATGTGTATATCCTGGAATGATAGTAGTTTTGTATTTTTCAGACAATTCCAATAAAGTGTGTTCTAAATGAAACAATAATTTTTTGATTTCTTTAGCTTCTTTTCTAACGTACATTCTAACATCCAAAGCAACTTGGTCATTTCTACTTCTAGCCGTATGTAATTTTCCAGCTACAGCACCAATTATTTCAGTCAATCTTTTCTCAATCGACATATGAATATCTTCATCCTCAATTTTAAACTCAAAAGTACCATTTTCAATTTCAGATTTGATTTGCAACAATCCTTTTTCAATTTGTTCTTGCTCATCTTTTCCAATAATTCCTTGTTTAGCAAGCATTCTGCTATGAGCGATACTTCCTGTTATATCTTCTTCATACATTCTTTTATCAAAAGTAATCGACGCATTAAATTTTTCTAATAATTTATTAGTTTCCTTATTAAAACGTCCTTCCCATAATTTTTTCATAAAACCTCCATTAAAATTATATTTTTTCATATTTAAGATTGTTTAATTTTAACATATTTCTGAATAGATAACAAGATTTTGAGATTTTATTTTTATAAAGAATACAACAATAAAAGGATAGAAATATCTTGAAAATATGATATAATATAACAAAATAAAAAATAAAAGTTTAATAAAATTTAAGAAATAGAGAGGTGAGTGTAATGAAAAAATATGTAATATTATCAATCTTTTTACTGATGATGAATGGTTTTTCAGCTCAATATTTGAATAATCGAACACAAGATATTTTTTCTTCAAATAAAGAAATGAAAAATTTAATATTTGGAAATTATAACTTGGATACCGAATTAGCAGTAGCTTCAAAAGTTAAGGGAAATACACAAGAATCAGTAACAAAAGCTCAAAATGACGGAATTTTAACAATGCAAACAGCGATAAAAAATTATTCGTATGAGATTTTGAGTAATTATTTGGCAAGTTCAGTTGTGAGCGGGCCTGGATTTGATAATAAAACAATGAAAGAATTAGCTGATCAAATTTCAAGTGAGGCAATAAAATCTGTAAAAAATAGAGGTCAATGGACTTCAAGCAAAAAAGAAACGATAGTTTTGTATACGATTGAAAAGCAATATTTGAAAGATCTTTCAATTCAAGCGTTTAATAAAAAATTACAAAATGTGATTAATCAATTATCAGATTACAAAAGCACTTTTAAAACAAAAAATGATGTAAAAATTAGTAATCAAAATAATAGCTCAGGTTCGAGTAAAGTCGACGATGAGATAAAATTTAAAGCTATTGAACTTTTAAACAAAATGGAAACACCGAATAAAAATGATACCAAAACTCAGAATGATATTTCAAAATCAACTACAAATGATACAAAAAATAATGATACAAAAAATACTATAAAAGACAAAGTGAAAGAAAAAATTGATGTGGGAAATACAAAAGTAAATGATACGAAAGCAGCCGTTAAAGTGAAAACTGAAGAAGTTCAAAAAAATGTTAATGGTACAAAAGAAAAAACAAAAAATGCAACAAAAAAAGTAAAAAATGAAGTAAAAGTGATAAATACAAATTTAAAAAATGCAACAGTTACTACAACACCTGTAACATCGACACCAGCTACAACAAAAACACCAAAAGCTGTGAAAGTTAAAAAAGAAGATGTAAAAGCAAAGGAAAAGAAAGTTATTGTAATTCCAAAAACTAAATAAAAAATCAAGAAAGGAAGTAAATAAATGTATATAGATCCAATAATAAAAGGAATAGAAATATCAGATATAAGGAAAATTCACGAAAGATTGTCGGCTTATAAAAATGTTATAAATATGACAATTGGAGAGCCAGATACAGATGCACCGCAAAAGGTGAAAGAAGCAGTTGCGTATCATGCGTTAAATAGTCCTATAAAATATTCGCCAGTAGGTGGGATTCCAGAATTAAGAGAAAAAATTGCAAAATTCTATAATGAAACTTTTGGTGGAAATTATAAAAAAGATAATGTTTTAGTTACAGTTGGTTCGACTGAAGGACTTTCTTCTACGCTTAAAACAATTTTGGCAAAAGGGGATGAAGTTCTTATTCCAACACCAGCATATGTTGGGTATGAGCCATTAATTACAGTTTCACAAGCTAAAACAATTTTTATGGATTTAGAAGAAAATAATTTTGTTTTGACTGAAAAAATCTTGGAAAAATATGTTACAGAAAAAACTAAATTAATAATTTTGACTTATCCAAATAATCCTTCAGGTATAACACTTCCAGAGGAAGAAATGATAAAAATTGTTGAATTTTTGAAGGATAAAGAAATTTATCTTTTAAGTGATGAAATCTATGCTCAAATTGCATTTGAAAAATTCACTTCGTTTGCAAAATATAGCGATATTTTGAAGGAGCAATTGATAGTTGTTAATGGTTTTTCAAAATCACATTCGATGACAGGATACAGATTAGGTTATACGATTGCTAGTGAGAATTTACAGTCACAAGTGAAAAAAATTAGCCAATATACAGTTACAAGTGCTTCGACATTGTCACAATATGGAGCAATTGTAGCATTAGATTACTGTTCAGACACGACTGAATTATCAGAAATTTACAAAAAAAGAGTTTACTATTTTGTGGAAGAATTGGAAAAATTAGGATTTAAGTGCTTGAAGCCTAAAGGGGCATTTTATGTGTTTGCGACATATAAAACGATTGATAAGTTTAAAGATGTGGATTCTTTTGATTTTGTCTTGGATTTATTGGAAAAAACAGAATTGGCGATAGTTCCTGGGGTTACATTCCAAGTTGAAGGATATTTGAGATTTTCAATTGTGCATAACTTGCCTGTGTTGGAAGAAGCGATTGCGAGATTGAAAAAATATATTGAATCTAAATAAAAATAGAAATTAATTTTTTAAATTTTGGAAAATTTGTTTGGTAATCTTGTATAAATGATGGGATTACCAAATTTATTTTTAATTAAAGTGAAAAAATTTTATGGAAAATGGAGATGGAATGGAAAATAAAGAGAAAAAAGTTTTAAGAAAAGGTGATAAAATACAGCTGAAAATAGCAGGACTTAATACGAAAGGTCGTGCGTACGGTTTTTATGGAGATGATGAAAATCGTATTTTTCCAAATATAAATGCGGCTGAAGGGCAAATTGTTGAAGGAATTTTTGTGAAGAGAAGAAGAAAGTATGAATTGATTCGATGTGAAATTATTGATTTTGCAGGAAGAAAAAATGCGATTTATGACGAAATTGCTAGACAAAATGGTGGTTGTAATTATCAGTATTATTCATACGATGAGCAACTTGCGATAAAAAATTCTAACATTGAAAAAGAAGTGAAGAAAATTGCAAAATATGATTTTACTTTTGAAGAGCCGGTTAGAAGTGTCGAAGTAGAAAAATATCGAAATAAAATGGAATTTAGTTACGGAAATGCTGTGAAAGATGGGCCTATGATTTTGGGACTTCATAAACAAAACAGTTTTCATGATATTGTTGAAGTAGATGGATTGAAATTGATGGATGATAACTTTAATAAAATTTATGTTTTTTGTAATGAATTTTCAAAAGCGACAGGGCTGGATTTTTATCATAGATTGGATCATATTGGCTTTTTTAGGAATTTGGTTATTAGAAAAGCGGATTTTACGAAACAAATTTTAGTAAATATGGTTACGACAACTCAAATTGAAGATGAGAAAAAATTGGAATTTCAAAAAGGTTTAGTTGAAGGATTGTTGGCTTTGGAGCTTGAAAAAGGGTTTAAAATAACAGGAATTTTACATACATTTAATGACAATTTTTCTGATTCGGTTGTTTCTGAAAGTGAGGAAATTCTTTTTGGAAAAAGAGATTTGGAAGAAGAAATTTTAGGATTAAAATTTAAAATTAGTCCGTACAGTTTTTTTCAAACAAATTCAAAAACAGTGGCAAAATTATACGGAAAAGTATTGGATTATTTAGATGAAATTGAAGGGGAAAACATTCATAATTCAGTTGTTTTCGATTTATTCAGTGGAACAGGTACGATTGGGCAAATTGTTTCCAAAAAGGCAAAACAAGTTTATGGAATTGAGCTTGTGGAAGAAGCTGTTGAAAAAGCAAATGAAAATACAAAATTGAATGGTATCGAAAATGCACATTTTATCGCAGGAGATGTTTTTGAAAAATTAGATGAGTTTGATAAAAATGGAATCAAGCCAGATATTATAATTTTGGATCCACCTCGTGCAGGTGTTGGTGAAAAGACGCTTAATAAATTACTGAAATATAATGTAAAGGATATAATTTATGTATCTTGTAATCCAAAAACATTTAATATAGATTTGAAGGTTTTACAGGAAAATGGGTATGAATTAGTGAAAATGGTTACGGTTGATATGTTTCCAGTTACGCCACATATGGAGGTTGTGTCGAGATTAAGAAAAGGAAATTAATCGTGAAAAGGGTTATTCATACACATCTAAACAAGTATTCATATGTAATTTTGTTGACTTTGATACCATTTTATAGTAAAATTGAATCTACAGATTTATGAGATTTTATTATAATGAGGAGGCAATAAAATGAAAAAAATGATAATTGTATTTTTAGCAGGAATGGCACTTATTTCGTGTGGGAATAAGTCAGAGAATGGGAAAAATTCAGCTAGTTCACAAAAAATTTCATCACAAAATGCAGAAAAAGAAACTTTGGTTGCGAGTGTTCCACCATTAAAATGGATAGTTCAAAGAATAGCAGGAAACGAGTATAATGTAATTTCTGTAATTCAGCCAAATATGAATCACGAATTGTTTGAGCCAAAAACAGATGACTTGATAAAACTTGAAAAATCTAAATTATTTTTTACATATGATGCTTTAAATTTTGAAGAAAAAATTACAAGTACGATTAATGATAAAAATAAGGTTTTGAATGTTTTAAATGGAATTGATCCACATTTATTTTTGGAAGATCACGATCACGACGAACATGGTGGACATCATCACGATGAGCATGAACATAATGGGAAGTTTGATCCGCATGTTTGGTTTTCACTAGAGATGATGCCGAAAGTTGCAGAAAATATAAAAAATAAATTGGTTGAAACTTATCCGAATCAAAAAGATAAATTTGAGAAAAATTACAATGACTTTATAAAAGAATTGGATGGATTTAAAAAAGAAATTTCAGAAAAAATGTCTAAAAAAACAAAAAAAGAATTTATGATTTACCATCCAGCTTTGGAATATTTCTTGAAAGGGACTGGAATTGAAGAAGAAGCGATTGAATCTGAAGGTAAAGAACCATCAGCTAAGCAAATTCAAGAGATAATAAGTGAAGCAAAAGAACATGGAATTTCAACTATTTTAGTGCAACCTCAATTTCCAAAACAAAGCATTGACATTATTGCAAAAGAAATTCCAAATGCAAAAATTGTAACATTTAATACAGATGAAGAAAATGTTTTTGAAAATTTGAGAAAATTTGTGGATAGTTTACAATAATTGTTTTTGTGTAATTAATAAATAGAGTTACAAAATTAAGGGGAAAAGATGCAGAATAATAAGCAAAATAACAAAAAGTTAGTATCAGTAAAAAATTTGAATTTTAATTATGGAAAAGATGCTATTTTGAGCGATGTTTCGCTAGATATTTATAAAGGGAAAAATGTTGCGATAATTGGGAGAAATGGTGGTGGAAAGTCGACTTTGGTAAAACTGATGCTTGGTTTTTTGAAGAAAAAATCTGGAGAAATAAATTATTATGTTGACAAGAATAAAATTGGGTATTTGCCACAAATTAGAGAGTTTGATACTTCTTTTCCGATTAATATTTTTGATTTAGTAATTTCTGGACTTACAAAAAAGTCGAATTTATTTAAAAAATTTAGTGCAGAAGATAGAAAAAGGACAAATGATTTGCTCGTTGAATTTGGAATTGAAAAATTAAAAGATAAGTTAATTAGCGAAGTATCTGGAGGTCAGTTGCAAAGGGCCTTGATTGCGAGAGCTCTGATATCGTCACCAGAGATTTTGTTTTTAGATGAGCCTGAATCTTTTTTGGATAAAAAATTTGAGTTTGAGTTGTATGAGAAAATAAAACAATTATCGGATTCTACGATTGTTGTAATTTCGCATGAACTGGATAAATTGTGCTGTTATGTCGATTCGATTTTTATTGTGGAAGAAGAAATTCGTATTTTTGAAGATAAAAATGAATTTTTCAAGAGTGAATTTGCTCACAGGCATGTTCATAATCATAAAATTTAGATTTTTAGCTAACGATTATTAAAAATATAGATTTTTCAAAAATAGTAAGAATACAGTAAAATTAATAAATCATAAAAATATTAATATTTTTACAAAAAAGGAAATGCATAAAGAATGGGAGAAAAATGGAATTTTTAGAAATTTTTAACTATGCTTTCATGAGAAATGCTCTTATTGTAGGGATTTTATCAAGCATTTGTTGTGGAATAATAGGAACTTACATAGTAAACAAAAAAATGGTGTTCATATCGTCGAGTATCAGTCACGCTTCATATGGTGGAATCGGAATTGGAGTATATTTAATATATTTTTTCAAATTGCCACTAGATGATCCATTGATTTTTGGATTAATATTTTCAATATTATCGGGAGTATTGATACTTATACTAAAAGATTTTTTTGGTGTAAATGGTGATTTAGGAATTGGAATAATGATGTCATTTGGAATGGCGATTGGAATTATATTTTCTTTTATGACGCCAGGCTATCAAGCAGATATGTCAACTTATCTTTTTGGAAATATTTTGTTGTCAAATAGCACAAATATAATTTCGCTATTAATTTTAGACATTATTACAATCATATTTTTTGTAATTTTCTACAAAGCAATAGTTTATTCAAGTTTTGATGAAAATTTTTATAAATTATATGGCGTACCAGTCAAGTTTGTAAATTATTTTATGATTATAATAATTTCATCAGCGATTATTATAAATATAAAAACAATTGGAATTATTCTAATAATCTCAATTTTAACAATACCACAAGCAACAGCGGCAATTATCGCAAGAAAATACAGTGTAATAATATATTTGTCAATATTATTCTCATTTTTAGGAATATTATTCGGATTATTATTCTCATATATTTTCAATATTCCATCAGGACCAGCTATAATAGTGGCTTTGATTGTTATAATGTTAATTGTTAAAATAGGAGCTTTTGTAAAAGGGAAAATTGGATAAATTGTGTAAATTAAATGAATTTTTAAACTAAAAATATTATAAATATAGATTATTATTAAATTTAAAGATAAAAAAATAAAGCACTGAGAAAAAATTTCTTGGTGCTTTTTATAATTATTTTTATTTTTTAAAATATATATTCGAATCAATTTGAAATTAAACTAATGAAATAGTAAAAATTTAGGTTTTAAGTAAATATCCATAGCTTTTAAGTTTGGTTTTAATATACAATTTTTTAAAAAAGTTTATTTAGTCATTAATCAAATAAACATTGATTTTATTTGATTTTTCAAATATAATATAGGAAACAAAAAGAGAAAGAAGTGATAATGATGAATTCACAAGAATTAAATAAATTTATAAAAGAAAATGTTGATAAAATTTATGATGAAATGGTGAAAATTAGAAGAACTATACATATGAATCCTGAATTGGGTGATGAAGAATTTGAAACAAGTAAACTAATTAAGGAATTTTTGGCAAAAAACAATATTGAATTTTTTGAGATTATAAATACTGGTGTGGTTGCGACAATTTATAATGATGATGAGAAAAATGGTAAAAATCATACTGTTGCGACTAGGGCGGATATTGATGCGTTGCCAATTTTTGAGGAAAATGATGTGGAGTATAAGTCGAAAAATCTTGGAAAAATGCACGCTTGTGGTCATGATACCCATACAACTATTCAATTGGGAGTTGCAAAAGTTTTGGCGGAAAATAAGGATAAATGGAATGGAACTGTGAGATTTTTCTTTCAACCTGCAGAGGAAACTGATGGTGGTGCTGATAGAATGATAAAAGGCGGTGCTTTGAAATTTGAAAAAAGATCTGCTGGGAATAGTGATTTTGAGGATAAAGAGAAAAATAGTAAAGGTTCTGGTAGAAAAATTGATGCATTTTTTGCACTTCATATGGCACCTGAAATTCCAACTGGGAAAATTGGAGTGAAAGTTGGAAAGGTCCATGCTTGTTCGGCACAATTGAAAGCTACTATTCATGGAGTTTCAGCTCATGCGGCATTACCACATAAAGGGGTTGATGCGATATTGATTGGAGCAAAAGTTTTAGAATTTTTTCAGTCAATTGTGAGTAGAAGAATTGATCCTAGAGAGGGTGCGGTTATTACGATTGGATCATTTAAAGGTGGAGAAACAAATAACATTGTTTGTGACAAAGTTGAGATGCTTGGAACAATTAGAACTCTTTCAAATGAGACTAGACTTTTTATAAAAGAAACTATTGAGAGGGATTTACCAATTTTTGTGGAAAGTCTTGGAGGAAAAGCTGAAGTTAGTATAAGACTTGGTTACGCACCTGTGATAAATAATGAGGAAATGACAGATTTTGTTGCTGAAAATATTGTTGATTTGTTTGGGAAAGATGCACTTGAAACAATTAAAGAGGCGAGAATGGATGTTGAAGATGTGAGTTATTTCTTGAATGAAATTCCAGGATGTTTTTTCAGATTAGGGACAAGAAATGAAGCGAAAGATATGGTTTACGATTTGCATCATCCAAAATTTAATGTAGATGAAGAAGCAATAAAATATGGAATTGGATTGCAATTAAAAAATATTTTAGAATATTTGAAAAAATAGCAAGAAATTTTAAAGTAACTATTTTGGAATTGAAGAAATGATTTATAAAATTAGGAGAAAAATTAGGGAATGATAAATAAATTTGAAATTGGGCAAAAAGTAGAAATTGAGATTGAAAAAATTGTGTTTGGTGGCGAAGGAATAGGGCGAGTTGATGGTTTTGCGATTTTTGTGCCGATGAGTGTGCCTGGAGATAGACTTGAAATTGAGATAATTTCTTTAAAAAAAACTTACGGGAGAGGACTTATTACACGGATTATTGAGCCTTCTAAGGACAGAGTTGAAGATTTGTCAAAAGTTAGTTTTGAAGATTTTGACGGATGTGACTTTGGAATGCTTAAATATGAGAAGCAGCTGGAGTATAAAAATGAGATGTTGAAAGAGGTTTTGACAAAAATTGGTGGGATAAATCTTGAAAAAATTATTTTGGAAAATATAATTGCGAGTGAACATAAAAAAAATTATCGGAATAAGACAGCAGAGCCGATTTATAAAAAAAATGGAAAAATTATGACAGGATTTTATTCGAGAAAATCTCACGATGTTTTTACAGCGAAGGAAAATCTGTTGCGTTCAGAAATTGCTGATAAAATAATAAATAAATTTTTGGAAGAAATAAACAGTTTTAATGGAACGAAAAATGAATTTAAAGTTTACAATGAAGTCAATAATAGCGGATTTTTGAAGCATATAATGGTTAGAAATAACGAAAAAAACGATGTTATGATTGTTGTTGTTGTGAATAAAACTTCGCAATATAAACATTTAGTTAAAGTTTTAGAAAAAATGTATGAAGAAAATGAAAAAGTAAAATCAGTTTATATTTCAGTAAAAAAAGAGCAGAATAATGTGATTTTAGGTGATGAAAGTAGACATATTTTTGGTGAAAGTTATTTAGAAGAGGAAATTGAAGGAATAAAATTTAAGATTTATCCAGATTCATTTTTTCAAATTAATAAAAGACAGGCGATAAAATTGTATGACAAAGCGATTGAATATTTTGGAGAAAATAAAAAAGGAACCGTGATTGATGCGTTTTCTGGGACTGGGACAATTGCGATGATACTTTCTAAAGATGTGGAAAAAGTAATTGGTATTGAAAGCGTTGAAAGTTCAGTTGTTGCGGGGAATATGACTATTGAAGAAAATGGATTGAAGCATGTGAGTTTATTAAATGGAAAAGTTGAAAAAGTTTTACCAGAAATTTTGAAAAAAGAGAAAATTAGTGGAATAATTTTTGACCCGCCTAGAAGAGGGATTGATGAAAAAGCACTTAGAAGCGTTGTGAAAAATAAAATTGAAAAAATTGTTTACATTTCTTGTAATCCAGCAACTTTTGCTAGAGATAGTAAATTTTTGATTGAAAAAGGGTATAAATTGGAAAAAATTACTGCGGTGGATATGTTTCCGCAAACGGCGCATATTGAGTGTGTTGGGGTGTTAAAAAAGTTAGATAAATAAAGAGGTTTTAGTATTAAAAAAATGTGTGGAAATGGAGATAAATAGAAATTATTTATCTTCAATCCCAAATTTTTTAAATTGTGTAGCATATCGAAAAAGAAAAAAATACAATTCTAAATAAAAATTAAAAATAAATTAAAAAAGTGTTGACAAAAAACTTAAAATAATGTATTATGAAATAGATTAAAAAAAGATTAAAAAATAATCTTGAAAATCAAAAAATTGAGAAAGGGGGAAAATAAGATTATAAATAATAGATTATAAATTGAGGTTTTGTTGATGTTATTTATAATTGAAAAAGTATGAATAATAAAGGGGTTATTAATCAAACTAATAGAACTATGTTATTTGAGGAAATTAATCCAGAGAAAATGGATTTACTTACATTGATTGATGATGTCAAAGGAATTGATTCTTTGGATGATGAGAAGATACTTGAGATTAATAAGCATCTTTTAGTGTCGAGTTTTGATGAATTTTTGGAGAAGTTTGAGCCAAAGGTTTATAGTTATTATAATGCGGAAAATCAGAGGATTCAGTATATTTTAAAGAAGCCGGAAGGAATCCCAGAAGAATTTATTAATGAAATAAAAATTGATAATGGGAATGTATTTTTTAAAATGCTGAGTACTTTAATGGAGGCTAGGAAATCACAAGGAAATAAGAATGTTGAGTTTAAATTTGAGAATATTTTAGAGTTGATTTCGCCGAAGAAGGTTATTGAAGATATAAAACAGACTAGAAAGGAAATTGCGTATATTTTTAATAAGTATGAGGAATTAGATGACGAAAATCCTAAAAAGTTAGAGTATGGTGATAAACTGAATAATAAGTTTGAGGAAGCTTCTCAAAATTATAATAATATTTTAGGAATGTTGCCATTGGCGATTGAGGATATAAAAACTCGGCTTTTGATTGGGAGTGACGAGAGTAGTTTTAAATCTGAAAAAATTAAATTGGGAATGTTGAAAGTTGGAGAAAAGGGAGAATTAGAGGTTATCGAGTATAAACAAAATGAATCAAATGAGTTAGCTCTAATTGAAGAGAAGAATACGACTGCACTTATGGAAGCGTTTCAAGATGATTATGAAAGTGTTACAGAGGAACCAAATCAGTATATTAAGGATTTAGTAGTGAGAACTTTTGTTCCATTGGCTAAGAACTTTGTTGAGATTGATCAAGAACAGGAAGTTGAGAATTATAATAATTATTTGAGTTTTTATAAGTTTGCACAGGAAGACTTTGTGAAGATTGCAAAACCTTTGATTGAAAAATTGTTAGGAATAAAGATGTTTTTTGAGCAATATGAAACGAAAATTTCTATGATGAAACCGACTTTGTTAATTACTAATGTGAAGGCAGAAATGATTGCAAAATCAGGGAATAAAGAAAGATTACAAGCGTTTTTAAATACAGTTAATATGAAAAATGATTTCGATAATACAGTTTGGTTTGCAATTTATCCAAATGTTGACTTAGATATTAAAAAAGGTGAGAAAAAGGTTAGAGCGAGATTTAAAGGGACTTCAAATGATGAAAAAACAGAGAAAAATACAATAGAAACATTAACTAATTTGATGATGATATTAGGTAATTATAAAGTTCAGGTTTTCTTTAATTTTGAAGGAACTTATGAGACTTCATTTGATAATTTGGCAACAAAAGGATTGGATAAATATATCGAGAAAACATTAATTTTAGAAAATCAAAAATATTCTGAATATTTGATACCAGTAATTCCTAATTTTACGATAATTCCAAAAGATAAATCTGGTGTGATATTGGACTATAAGATGAAATATGAGAATGATGGTGTTGTTTTATCAGATGAACAGGAAGATTTGCTGAAATTTTGGATAGAAGGTGTGTATGTGGATGGAGCGTATGTGGCAGCTGGGATAATTTCGGCTTCTCAATGTCCTAATTATTTAAGAGATAGATTTAATGCGGTTTCGATGGTGTATCCAGGAGTTAGGTTTGATATTGAAGCGGATGATAATCCTTATAAGGTTAAAACGACTATGTCTAAAGAAATTTCAGGATTTACAAATGCGATAAAAGATAAAATTAACCAATTTAACTATGGATTTGTATTTTCTTCAGATAATGCACAGATTCAAAAAGAAAAAATTAAAAATATTGTAGTTTATAAGGCTAGAACATTATTAAAAAATTCTGAAGGTGGATATGAACCATTGTATAAAACTTTGACGACGACTTATATTGAAAGAGTTTTAAGATTTGTGACAACTGATTTTAAAGAAGATAAATTGAATTTATTTTTCAGTACAAATCCATCTAGTCAAAAATCTCTTTGGTTGAAGGATCAGAAATTTATAAATGGAATTATGCAAAAAGGAGATGATATTTCGCATAAAATTGATGAAGAGATGGGTATTTGTCAGTTAAATATAGTGTTTGCAGGAAATATGAGAAACTTGCAAGTGGAAATTAATAAGTAGTTTTAAAAATAAAATGAGGGGGAGTTAGTAATGGGATTTAGATTAACAGTAAAAGGACAAAATGAGGAAATATTATTGGATAAAGAAAGCATTTTAGATGTGAAGTATATGTCAGAAACACCTGATGATTCAAATGCGAGAGCAACTGATTTAGGGGTTATTTTAGAAATTAAGGGGAAAATTTTGGCGGCTGCGAATGGAGATACTGAAGATGATACTAGAAAAGTGGCTCAATGGTCGTTGGTTCCTTCTGAATCGAGTGATGCTTATAGACAAGCTAGTTTGGAAGTAATTTCAGCTGGGCAAATGGTTAGAAAAATTGATATGACAAATGTGTTTGTTGTAGATTATATTGAGGAATACGGAAGTCAAGCTGGAACAGGAACATTTTCATTGAAAATTAAACAGAAAAAAGAGAAAGTTATTGAAGTTGCGATTGAAGGAGGTTATGCAGCACAGGAAGAAGCATAATTGTAATTTAATTAAAAAAAGTTAATGAGAATTTTTTTGAGAGTTTGAGAAAATAAATTTGAAAGAATAAATAAAATACAAAAAAGTACTGTTTGAATAATAATATAAATTTGAAAAAGATTTACTCAGGTGCAAATGATAAATTTGTTGTCTGAGTAAATTCTAAAATAATAAAAATAATTAATGTTTTAGAACAAATAATTTATTTATTTGTTGTAATTAGTTTATTATTTAAGAGGGGGAAATATGTTTGAGAATAGGTATCCGATTTTTAAGAAAGGAAGTATTTTAGAAAAAAAGGAATTAGATTTGTTGAGGGATAATCCAGTAGAGATAATGGAATTGATGTATTTAGAGGCAAAGGATGGGATTATAAAAGGGTTTGACTTGGAAACGGATGAAGTGGAAAAGGTTGTAGTTGTAAAAAAGGGAATATTGAAGTATAAAGGGAAAATATATTGGCTACAAGAAGATTATAACTTTTTTATGCCAGATGAAGAAGATAAATATATTTTGAAATTGAAATTATTTTCTGAGATTGAAGATAGAAAATTTTATATTAGGAGAGGAGAGTTTAGGTTAGAAAGAGGTTATGAAATAGATGAAGATGAAATAGAAATAGCTAGATTCATAACTAGAACAGGAGCAGATTTAAGAAATGACTACAATAGTTTTTCTGATTTGAGAAGGGATTTTAATTTGTTAGAAATAATTAATCAAAAATATTCTTCGAAAAATGAAAGAGGAACATTACATCCAAAAATATTAGAAATTTGGGCCTTGGAGGCGTCTACAAAAGAAAATTTGGATATTTTTGATGTAAATTTTTATACAAATTGTTTGCAAGGGAAACTGGAGCGAGAAACAATAATCGCATATATAAATACAAAATTTATTTCTAAAAAAATGGATTATTCAAATGATGAACTCTATGAAAGTCTATTGAAAATATTAGAAAATTTGGGGAAAGAGCGAGCAAAACAAGAGAAAAAACGAATTATACCGAAAAAAATATCAATAGAATAGATTGGAGAAAAGATGGACTATTATCAAATATTGGGAGTTTCAGAGAATTTTACTCGAGATGAACTGAAATCATCGTATAAAAAATTGGCGTTGAAATATCATCCAGACAGGAATCCGAATGATAAGAAAGCTGAAAATATGTTTAAAAAAATATCGGAGGCTTATGATGTGCTAAAAAATCCTACGAAAAGGACAGAATATGATAAAAAAAGACATAAATTGAATAAAAATTTTAATGGAAATACGAGTGTAAAAAATTCAAAAAATGAGAATATAAATGAAAATAGAGAAAATACACAAAAGTTCGATGAATTTTTGTTTACACCAGATAATTTTAAAAATATGTTTGAAAAGGCATTTAATATTGAGGGAATGAGTAAATTTAGAAAAAAAGAGAACGAAAATTCTATTGAAAAAACTTTTGAGAATTTTTTTAATGTGAAGGGGAAAAAATAAATGTGGAGAAGAATTAATATTTTTAGAAATTTTAGAAATATTTTTAGAAGACCGTTTGGACGAGGAAGTTTGTATCGATTGGAAAGATTGAGTAGAAATGTAAGTTTGAAAAAAGAGGGGAAATTTGACAAAAGATCAAAATTATCTGTGGACGAAGGTATCAAAAAATATGAGAAAAGACAATTATCTTCGAAAAAGAGGATAAGTAAGTTTTTTGAATGGAAAAATATTATCATTTTAGCTGTGTTAATTATAACATTGATGTATGTTCATTTTTCTGGTTATTCTACAAAAAGTTTGTATATTTCAATATTTATTTTTATTGGAGTAACTCTTTATTTATTAATTGTGGAAAGATTTAAAGAAAAGGTTAGGATGGAAGGAAAAATAAATGAAATAAAAAACGAAAGAGAAAGAGAACATAGTAATTTTTTGGATAGAGTAAAAGAAATAGAAGAAGTAGAGAAAAATCAATTGGAAAGTATAATTTTGAAAAACTCGGAAGATTATGATATTAAAATTTGGAAAGTAGGAAGAGCTACGTCACTTTTAATTGGAAAGAAAACGCCTAGAAATAAGGTTGATATTGATGTGAGCGAAGGAATTTATTCGAACTTGGTAAGTAGAGCTCATGGACTGCTTAATAGAGTTAATGGAGTTTGGTATTACGAGGATTTAGGTTCACAAAATGGGAGTGGGATCGAAAAAAAATCAGATAGGAGAAAAGTGAAAATTAGAAGAAATACACCGATTAAGGTGGAATCAGGAGATATCATTTATTTGGCAACAACAAAATTGTTGTTAATTTGATTTTTATTAATTGCAATTAAAATTGTTACAAAAATTAAAAATGATGAATATCTTTAGAGAAACAAATGAAAATTGAAATAAAAGATTGAAAGGATTGCTTCTTAAAATGAAAAAAATTGTACTAATATTTTTAGTTCTTTCTATAATTTCTTGTGCAAAAGAAAAAGATACAATTACTTCAAATAAGGGAAATAACAATAGTTTGGTTGTTAATCAGAAAAAATTGCAAGAAATAAAAAATAAAGATTCTCAAAAAAAATTAAGTTATTATAGAGAATTAAAATCTCGAATGGAGAAATTTGAAAAAAATATTCAAAAAAAATATGGGAATGATAAGACTCGTTTGCAAGAATATATTGAGCTTTCTAAAAAATGGGACGAAGAACTCAATATAATTTATAGGAAAGTAATAGAAAAATTAAAAAATTCTAAATACAGAAATAGTGAACAAATTTTAGTAACAACACAAAAAGCGTGGATAAAATACAAAGAAAGTAATTATAATTTTGTGGAAGTAGCAAGTGAAATGTTACACTATAATAGTGCGATTAAAGCAACTGTAACGCAAATCGCACTTACTGAAATTACGTCAAGAAGAACATTGGAATTAGCTAAAATATTTGATTTTTTAGAAAGTAACGAAAATAATACTGATATTACTAAACAAAAATATTTAGATATCGATAAAAAATTAAATGAAAAGTATAAAAATATTTTAAATCAAGCTAAAATAAAAAAATTTGATATAGAAAAATTTATAGAATCGCAAAGAAATTGGGTAGAATTAAAAGAAAAAGAAATTTTATTTTGGAATAGTATTGAGAATGAAAAAGAAAAATTAAGAGCTCTTACAGAAATGATTGAAAATAGAATTTTAGATTTTGATAGTTATCTTGAAGATTATATTGAAGAATTTGAGTAAAAGTAAGTGATAGAAAATAAAAATAAATTGAAATTGAGGTTTTAAGAAATGAGAATGAAAAATAAAATTTAGGAGGAATTATTGATGAAAAGATTTTTATCATTAATATTGTTTTTAGGGACGTTATTTAGCTGTAATGGTGGCACGAAAGAAGGTAAAGAAATTATTGAAAAGAAAGTAAAAAATCTTTCTACTCAAAATGAAGTTATAAAAAAATCAGAAAAAATTGAAAAATGTGACAAAATTCCAGAGTATGATTTGAATGTTACAAAAATAACTTTAAAAAATAAAGGAATTAGCGATATAAAATGTTTGGCAAAATATAAAAATTTAAGAGAGCTAGATTTGAGATGGAATAAAATAAAAAATATTGAAACATTAGGAAGTTTAGAAAAATTAGAAGTTTTAAGAATAAATTTCAATCAAATAACAGATATTAAACCGATCTTGAATTTAAAAAATTTGAGAGAATTGTGGTTACATAATAATAAAATCAAAGATATAAGAGGAATTGGAAAATTGTCAGAACTAAAACATTTAGATATAAGTTATAATCCTTTAGAATACGGAATTGAGGAGATACCTAGTTTGAAAAGATTGAAACGGTTTGAGATTAGGAAGACTCCCCAAAAGATTGTGGATTATGTTTATGATAATTATCAGAAATTTATGTTCTTAGATGAGATTTATATGTATGAAAGAGTACAAGAAAATATCAAAAAGCGTGATAATGAAGCTAGATACCCTCACTTTTCTGATTTTGAAGGGAAAATACAAGATTTTGAAACATATAAAACTATAAAAGATATAGAAGTGATTATGGTTTCAGAAAAAAATGTTCCGCAAGTAATGAGAGAAAAAATATTAGAATATAAAAAAGAACATGATGAAGATGAGGATAATGGAATTTTCGGTATAGGAATGTATAAAAATGGTAACTATTCTACATATTCTATAAGAGCAACTAGTGCTTATGGAGGATATACTACAACATATTTTTTGAAAGATGGAAAGATATTTGCTGAAGAAGGTTCAGATTTATATAGTTTATTAGAAAGTCCAGAAGGAAATAATTTATATTTAGCAACAATTTCTGCTCATGGGCGACCTAATTTTATAATTGTAGATTTTAAAAGAGGAACACTTGTGGAGGAAGAGAGAGAAAAATTTTAAGAAGAGGTAATAAAATCAGATAAAAGTTTGAATTCTATAGATTTTATAGGGGGGAATATGAAAAATAGAATTTTTGAGGGAAAAGATATTGGAGATAGCGCTGTTAAATTTTTTGATAAGTTAGCTTATTTTGAGAGCAGTGATAATTATCAACTAGAAGATAAAAAACGTTATATAGGAAGATATCAGCTGGGAACAGATGTACTTGCAGATATGGGATGGGTACAAAAAGACGCAACTTGGGAAACGGCTAGATTTAGAGGGGAAGCAGCAAAAAAGTGGGGATTAACCAATAAAAGAAGTTTTCTGAATAATCCGAAAGCTCAAGATGAAGCGATCATGAAATCTTTAAAAGTTCGTTGGATGTTATTAAAAAAATATTCTAACAAAATTTGTCAAAAAATAAATGTTCCTGCAGATGCAAATTATAAAACTCCTAAATTATTATTAGCTTCTAAAGAAAGTGTTAGGAGAATATTATTAAGCAAAAAGTCTCAAGGATTTAAGTCAGAGGATTTAAAAGGAAAAAGTTTTGTTCTCACTTCATCAGGATTGCTTGGAGCAGGTCATTTATGTGGTCAAGGTGCTATGTCAAATGCTTTATCAATGAATTTTAAAGGTAAATATGGTATTCCGGTAGATGGAAATAATGTTCCTTGCTTATTCTATCATGAAAATTTATCAGGACATGACTTATCAGTAATAATAGGATTTAAAGACAGTTGCTCTGCTAATAAAGTAGTTTTAAAAAACGATACACAGAGTGATAATAAAAAAATAAATAAAGAAGCAAAAACTACTGAGCAATCACAAAATAAAACAATTAATAATGTAGCTAAACCATCAGTGGCAACAAGTTCTAATTCTATAAAAAAGGAAAGACCTGATAAACAAAATGCGTCAAATATAGTGAAGAAAACAGATGAACCTAAAACAATAGCACCAAAAATATTTAATGAATTGGATGAAGAAAAAGATGGGGTGTATATTTTTAATGGGCAGAAATTTGAGGAAGTTTGGGATACAGAGGAGTATAGGAAAGATCGTGAGTTGATGAGTTCTCAGAAGGCCCCAGAAATGGTTTTTCTGAATCAGAGTGAAATTAATGTAGAAAGATTAAAAGCAAAATTTTTAGATTCAAATATGTATAATCAAAATTATATTAAATATTTGGAGGTTAAAACTGGTAAAAAAGTTTTAGAGGATAATAAGGAAGATATAGATTTGCTTTTGAAAATTTATGATGAAGCGACAAAAGATGAAAATGGAACAGGAAATATTGTAAAGCAAGAGAATTTTGATATTTTGCGGGAAAGAGAGAAAAATTCTGAAACGATTAGAATACAAAATATTATTTATTATATATTTTCAACACCGATTAAGAATAAAGGAAAGATAGAAACATTAGAATATGTTTTAGGTCAATTTAGTGCGAAATATGTTGTTTATCCAGATAAAAAGCCGATAAAATCTTATGAGGCGGAGAAAAGTTTTATAGAAAAGAATACGAATGTTTCAAGTTATTTGTTGAAAAATGATTCAAATTCGACTAAAATTCAAAAAAATAAGCTACCAGAAGAATATAATAAATATTTGAAAGGTATCAAGGATATTGATGACATTTTGATAAGGGTTGAAAAAAAGTCTCATGAAAATTTTGTTAATATGCACTGTGAAAATTTGATAAGAGAACTTTATCAAGACGAGAAAGAATTTAAAGAAAGTTTTTTGTTAGATGAAAATGGTGTTTTAAAAAATCCATTATCACGGAGAATTATTGATAATATCATTATTGAATTTTTGAAGGTTCAGACTGGTTTTAAAAGTGAAAAGGAAGATAAATATTTTGATAATCATAAATACAAGGATAGTAATGTTATTAGGAATTATTTGTTGTGGTATGTAAAAAGGCAGCGTGGGATTGATTTACCTTCAAAAAGTGAGACGGGTCTATTTGATAGATTGGAAAAAATCGGAAAAGAGATTAGAATTACAACTGTTTTAAATGATTGGATAAGTTCTAAATCGGTTATAAAAGTTAGGAATATTCGAAAAATTTCTCAATTAATTAGTGAAGTTTATAGTGAATATAGAGATAAAGCTGATTATGATAAAGATAAAAGAATAATTCAACAATTATTTAAAGCGAGTAAGGAAATTAGAGATTATGCGGCAAATATAGATTCTATGGACATTTATTCATTCTATAAAGAGTTTTATACTTTGGATAATGTCGTGAACCCAACTGGAAATTTATTTGTGAATGACAATTGTATTTTGAAATGTACAATGGCAGATGATATTAGTAGATTAATTATTGAGCAAGAAAGCGTACGTTTACGAGGTGGGAAACAGGCAAATATTTTGGATAAGAAAATATTACCATTTAAAATGTGTAAAGCGATTGGAAAATGTAAGCCAGAATTACTTGAAAAATGGGAAAAGTTGACTGATGTGAAAGTTCGAAATTCTCCAGCTTTATTGAATACAGCAACAATAAAATGTAAATTTGGTGGTGTGATAAGTATTGATGATGCGGGACAAAATACAATTGGAACAGCTTCTGATAAGGAAACTAAATTGGGAGAAAGTACTCGAGATGCTGATTGTGAGTACAAATTGTTGATTGATATTTGTAAAGACATAAATAATAATTTTATGCAGACATCACTGAAGAAGAACTGTCAAAAATTTTCCAAGAATAAGAAGTATTTAAAGGATGTAGAAAATATAGTTTCTCCAGATGTGTTAACTAAAATGTGTAATGTGTCTAGGAAAGAAGATTCATCAGAAAATAAGAAAAAAGAATATGAGAAATTGTTAAATGAGAATAAAATAAAAATGGAAATGGCAAAGAAAGAAACTTCTTTTGAAAAAGAAAAGGATTTGAGAGAAAAAATTTATGAAAGTTTTAAAGAAGCATATAAACGAGTAAAACAACTGTCGAATCCAGTATTAGACACAAAAGGTATTAAAAAAAATTATGGAATTTCTTTATGTGACTATCAAAAGAAAAATTTTTATTCGGCAAAAATGTTACCTGTTATAGTGTATGGATACTTAATGAAATCTGGGAATTTTGATATTAGTTCTGAAAATATTGATAATATTGTGAATGAATTAAATGATGAATCAAATAATAAAGAAGCAGAAATATTATGGGTATTGAATAATCCTAATTACAATGTATCAATTCAAGAAAATAAGTCTAAGAATCAAAACTCGTTAGAAGTAAATACTTCCGACGTAAAAACGTGGTTTCAAATTGGAGAAAATTTATACAAGAAATTAGAATTATCTCCAACTGAAAACGATATTCTTGAGGAAATTCGTCAAAATGGAAAAGTTTTATCAACGTGTCCTTTTAGTTTAATGGAATGGAATGAAAATCATTATTCGGATGTTAAAAATAGCGATATAGATAATCAAAATTTTTCTTTTGATGAAAAAATAGAAAATATGAAAATGGAAGATTTTGGATATAATGGAATGAAAATAGATGATAGTTTTTTGGAAGAAATGTATGTTGAAAATGAAAATGTGAATAATGATACGAAACATGAAAATATTTTTAATTCAAAAGATAAAATGAAACAATTTGAAGTGAAAAATTCACAGAAAGATTTATCAAAACAGCCGAAAACTCAAACAAAAGAAGTGGTTAAAAAGCCTATTCAAAGTACGAACCAACAAAATAAAACAGCTACTCAAAAGTCAACTGCAAATAATGTCAAGAGTGAAACTATTGCAAAAAAAACTTCATCAAATGTAGCTATTAGTAAGAATGATGTAAAAGAAAATTCGAATACTAGTAAGAGTAATTCTTGTTCAGGGAGTAGTTGTCCTCATAGTGGAGTAGAGGGGAATTATATTTTAGATGTAGTGAGAATAGAGGAGTTGTCGTTAGGAACACTATCTAAATTCCGTATTTTAGATCCTAGTGGTAGAGAGGTTGCGGGATTTAATGGTTATGTAGTGGAAAGAGAAGGGCCTGATACGATTGTTTCTGGAAGGAAAAAAAGGATTGTACAAGGAACGCATGAATTAAGGTGGCATGAGAGACCAGATAAAAAAGATGAAAAAGGAAATGTGACAAGAAAAGGCTATTTAGCGATTGGTGTTTTTAACAACACTGCAAATTCAAAAGGATTGTTTAATGAAAAGTTAAAGAGAAAAGTTTTAATTTATGAAAAAAGGTGGATTTTAATTCATCCAGTTGCTAAAAGTTCTGGGCTAGAAGGATGCCTAGCACCTGCTAAAGGATACACAAAAGATAAAACTGCATATTTTACTGTAGGTTCAGATAAATTATTTGGTGATATAATAAAATTTATTAAGAAAATAGAAGGGAGAAAGGTTAGGAATTGGGATAATCTTAGAAAATTTAAGTTAAAAGTTTCTAATAAAATTTAAAAATGTTGTAGAAAATTGAATTTTTTTAGAAGGAAAGGGTGTAAAATGAAAAAATTAATAATTTTATCAATATTAGTAATAATTTCTTGCAGTGCTGAAAACAAAGGCAATAAAGAAGTGAAAGCTTTAAAAAATAAGGGGGATATTAAAAAAATGGAAATTCAAAGGCAAAATAAAATTGAGACATCAGATTTAGAAGAATTTTTTAAAAATTATTCTTATTTAGATAGTATTCTTATAAAAAGTGATTATTTTGATATGAATGATTCAAGTCAAGATATTTTAAAAAAATATATCGAAAGTAAAGAAAAGAAAATGATAAAATTAGAAAACAGTTCACAAATTTTTGATAATGAACCTAAGGAGAAAAGAATAAAGAAAATAATTTCAATATTGTTGGAATTGGAAGAAAAGGTGATAAATCATGATATTGATTGGTTACTCAATAAAGAAGATATATATGAATATTTAATAAATGAAATATCTGAATATAATTATAAATTGCCTGAATCAAAGTTAGATGAGGATAGAAAAAGCAGTTATAGAAAATCTTTTTTTGAATTTTTAGAAAAAAATTATTCTAAAGATCAAATAGAAAAAATTTTGGAAGTTATAACGATTAATCCAGAATACCTTTCTTACGATATAGATGGAAGGTATGGATTAAAGAAAGTGGATGAAGTAATATCGGAATTGGAAAAATATGAACCTATTACATCTGAGGAATGGTCAGAAAATGAAGCTAGATCAGGAGAAAAAGTTTTTAAAAATCAAATTGAAAATACACTGGCACCAGCATATATATTAACTGATAATAGAATAGTAATAGTAGACATGAATGATAACAATAAACCGGTAAAAGAAATTAAAATAACAGATTATAAGAAAGTAGGGATAATTCTTTATAAAAATATTATTTATATATATGATAATGGTATGATTTACGAGTATTTTGGAAGAAAATTTGAGAATGTAAAAAAAATAAAAGTTATGTAAGATAAAAAAGATATTTTCTTTTTTGGAGGGGGATAATGAAATTAGATAGATGTAGAAATGGGCACATGTATGATATTGCAAGGTATAAATCATGTCCATATTGCAAATCAGAAGGATTAGAATTAGAAGTAAAAGAAGATAAAATAAATTTAATTGAGGAAATGAATGATGACGAAAAAACAACGGCTTATTGGGCAAAGGATTCACAGGTAGATCCAGTTGTTGGGTGGATTGTTTGTATTGAAGGGGCTAATAAAGGGAAGGATTTTCGTTTGGTAAGTGAGCGAAATTTTATTGGTCGTGGAGATGAGATGAATATTCAAATAATAGGAGATATGTCAATTTCTAGGAAAAATCACTGTTCGATTAGCTATAATCCAAAACAAAGAATGTTTATGATTACGCCAGGAGAGGCAACAGGGTTGATTTATGTTAATAATGAGGCGTTGTATGATACTAGAGAATTGAGAATTTATGATTTGATTGAAATGGGAGAGAGTAAATTCGTGTTTGTAAATCTTTGTGGAGATTTTTTTGAGTGGAATAAAGAGAAATCAAAAATGTTAAAAGATGGGGAATAGTTTTTTAAAGGAGGGGGTTAATGATCTGTTTTTTAATAAAATAGATTTTAGAAAAAATGAGGAAAGATGAATCAAAATTTATAACAAAATTCTTTAGTGAGCCAGGTACTCAGAAAAAAAATAATGATTATTTTGGTTTTTTGCAATTGGATAATTATGCAATTTGGGTTGTTGCTGATGGATTTGATGCAGAAGAAGGTGCAGAAATTGTATCAAAATTGGCAGTTGAATCTGTTATTGAGTATTTTATGTTGCATCCACGTTTTAATACAGAAGTTATAAAAGAAATGATTGATTATGCGAATTTAAAGATTCGTGAAAAACAAGAAGAAACAGAAAGATATTCGTTGATGCATGCTTCACTTTTGGTTGTTATAAGTAATTATAATTCATTTTTATATGGAAATGTAGGAAATACAAGACTTTATCATATGAGAAATGGCTATATAGTTTCTCAAAGTAGTGATGATAGTATTGCTCAGTTGCTTGTGGAGGAAGAAGCACTAAATGTGAATGATATTAAATTTCATAGGCAGAGAAATGATTTATTGCAGGCTGTGGGAGATTATGGGAAAATAAAGCCAAATTTGATAAAAGAACCAGTTAGTTTGGAACAGAATGATGTACTATGTTTGACGACTATTGGTTTTTGGGAAAATGTTGAAGAAACTGAAATGGAAGTAGAATTTTCTAGACAAGAAAATTTAGATAAATGGCTTGAATCTATGAAAAATGCTGTTATTTCTACATTACGTGATGATGTAGAAAATAATACACTTGCTATTGTAAAAATTGAAGAAGTTACTTCACCAGAACCAGTAGAGAAAGATAGAAGAAAATTTTATTTGAAAGTTGTATTGATTGGTGCTGCGATATTGATAATTTTATTATTTTTGGTATTTTTTAATATTGCTAAGAGAAATGAAATATTGAAAAGAGCAACGATTTATAGTCAACAGGCAGATGATGAATTAATGAAGAAAAATTTTAATAATTCAATTGAAGATTTGAAGTTGGAACTAGGGGAGTATGAAAAGTTGAAGTCTAAGAGAAGAGGAATTATTGGATTTTTATCTGGAATTGGTCAAGATAAATCTAAGATTGATGGCTTGATTGCAGAAAATAAAAAGAAAATGGAACAGACTGAAAAATTGAAGAAGGCGTTTCAAGATGTGAATCAAGGGAATGAATTGTTTACTAGTGGAAATTATGATGAGGCTACGGAAAAATACCAGGCAGCTAAATATGCGTTGGAAGAGATTTCGTATAAAAGGGATGAATTGAACATTAATGAAATTTTGGAAACTTTGAATACGAGAATAAATTCAGCATCTAAGTTAAAAGAAGCACAAATGTTAGAAATTTCTGGAAATCAGGCAGTTACGGCTGGGAATTATAATTTGGCAAGAGAAAATTATAAGGCAGCTTCTGCGATTTATTTGAGTAATGGAAGAGCAGATTATGTTGCAAGTATTGAGAGAAAGATATCAGAAATTGCTGATAAAGAGAAAACGGAATATAATGGTGCAATGTTAGTAGAAAATCAAGCAGATATGTTATCACCAACTGATATAAATAAGTCAAGAGAAGCGTATTATAAGGCTAGGGAAATGTATCAGACTTTAGGAGATACTGTAAAAACGCAAGAAATTGATAATAAAATTCAAGAAATAAATTCTAGAGAAATGGCAAAATTACAAACAGCAAATAATTTAGTGAAAGAAGGATTGAGTCAATTAGCAGCAAATAATCCTGCAGAGGCAATATCTACATTAACAAAAGCTAAGATTATGTATGAAGGATTGAAAGATCATAATAACGTATCAAATGTAGAAAAATTTATATCACAAGCACAGTCATTCATTAAATATGAAAGTGAAAGTGAGAAAAAATTGAAAGATTTAGAAGTAGATTATAGTGAGAGGTTAAAAAAGCAAGAAATAATGTCACAACAGGCATTAATTGCTAAGGAGGCAGAAATTGCTGCACGTCAAAATGAAATAGAGCGGGAGCGAATTAGGAGGGAGCAAATTAATAAAAGAATTGATGAAGCTACGAATTTAGAGATGCAGGGAGATCAGCAATACTCATTGGGAAGATATTCGGAAAGTATGAATAAATATGAAGAAGCTAAGAAAATATTGGAAGAATTGAAAAATTCGGGAGATTTCGAAGTGCAGAACTCAAAAATAGAATATTTGGATAAGAAAAAAGTTAAGAGCGAGGGATATTTGTATGAAAAAGAAGGAGATGATGAGGCGAAGAAGAAAAATTGGAAGGAAGCTGAGAAAAAATATCAGTCTTCATTGGAAAAGATGAAAGAAGTGAATGAATCAAGCGAGATACAAAAAAATATAGAAAAAAAATTAAAGAAAGCAACGAAAAAGGCTAATAAAAAATGGTGGCAATTTTGGAAATAGAAGGGGAAATGGTTGGAAATAGAAAAAAATAGAAATAAAATAGATACATTTTTCTTTAAAGAGTATGAGGGAATAGTTGAAAAAAATACTTATTCGGCTTATATTCCTGATAAGAAAAAGAGTATTTGGACTTTAATTGTAGATGATGAAAAATGTAGAAATTTTGCTAAGATTGGTGTGGAAAGTATTTTGAAAAGATATTTTCAAAATAATGAGATTAATAGTGAAAATATTTTTGATTTAATGGTAACTGGATTGGAAAAAATTAAGGAAAGAAAGCAAGTTGTAAGAAAAAAATTGATATCTAATAAAATTTCAAAAACTTCGATAATAGTTGTACTTATAGAAAAAAATCGGCTTTTGGTAGGAAATATTGGAAATAATAAATTAAAAATTTTTAGAGAAAATATGATAATTGAAGAAATTTTCGGAGATGAGATAAAAGAAATAGTGATTAATAAAAATGATTATATTTTAGTTGGAACTCCTAAATTTTGGAAATTGATTAATGAAAATGAAATTGTGGATGCGTTGATTCGATTGAATAGTAAAGGTGAGTTAGAAAATTATATTAGTGAAAAAGTAATGAAAAGTGAGAAAAAATTAAATATGACGATTCCTTTTTTTTCGATTTTTATTGAGGATATTTTGCAAGAAGATGAAGAGGTATATCTTATGAAAAAAGATTACGGCGACGATTCTTTAAAAAATATTCTTCTGATGTTGATTTTTTTATTTTCATTTGTAGTTTTTGGAAAAAATATGGCTTATAGAAAAATGGAATCTGAAGCAGAAAAACATCTAATAATCTCTGAAAATTACTTTAAGAATAAAAAATTTGTTGAATCAATGAAAGAAATTGATTTTGTGATAGATAAGTATCGTAATTTGAAAAGTAAGGATAAGAATGTAGAAAATAAAATTGATAAATTACTGAAAAAAAGAGAAACTATAGATTTAGAATCGAAGAAAATGTTTTTAGAGTTAGAAAATAAGAAGTTGTTGGAGGAAAGGAAAAGGTTAGAATCAGATGTGGCTTTAAGTGAAAATTCTGAAAAGGTTAAGTCAGGAGAAATTTCAAAAAATCATACAGAAAATAAAGATAAAATGAGTATTTTAGAGAATAGTAATAAGAATGAAAATCTTAAAAGTAATTTAGAGAAGTCGAATGTGAAAATATATGAAAAAAATAGAAGAAAGAAAAAAGAAATAAAAGCAAAAATTTTGGAAAAAGGATTTAAAACAAGAAAATCAGTAAAGAAAGAAGATACTTTAAAAATAGGAAAAGTATCGAAATCTAGAAAATTTAAAAATCTCAACTCAAATTATAGTTTAGATGAAGAAATAAAAAGAAATTGGAAGATATTGGGAAGAGATGTGACAGGGAATAAAAGTTAAAAGAATTATCAAAAATATTAAGAATAAATATGAGGAGAAAAATGGATTTTTTACCATTAGATTATAAATTTCAGAATAATTATGAGATAAAGGGATATATTGATGAGACAGAATTTTCTAATGTTTATTTAGTTTCTACATTTAATAAAAAATATGTTATTAAAGAGTGCTTTCCAAAGTCAATTACAATTAGAGATGATGATTTAAAAATATTTACAAATAAAAATATAGAAAAATTTAATTTAGTTAAAAATAGTTTTCAGCGAGAAAAAGAAATTTTAGAAAAGTTGGATAAAAATAAAGATGTTATTAATTTAGTAAATTTTTTTGAAGAGAATAATACAATATATTTAGTTTTGGAATATTTTGAGGGGATTAATTTGAAAAAATATGTTTTGGAAAATGAATTACCTGAAAAAGAGATTTTACAGATATTTTTGGAAATAGTTAAAATTGTGATTGAAATACATGATGAATGTGTGATTCACAGGGATATAAAACCGTCTAATATTTTGATTAATGGAAAAAATGAAATTAAAATTATAGATTTTGGGACTGGATTGTTGAAAGGTAATAGGAATGGAGATTATATTAAAGTTACAGAAGGATATTCTGCGTTGGAAATGTATTCACTGAAAACAGAAATAGATGAGAGAAGTGATGTGTATAGTTTGTGTGCGTTGTTGTATTTTATGTTGGAAAAGAAAAAATTGAAAAGTGTATTAGATAGGTTTTATAGTGAAGAATTAACTTTTGAACGCAAAATTAATGAGGATTTGAAGAAAATTATGGAAAAAGGGTTGGCAATACATAGAAAGGAAAGATATAGGAGTTGTCTGGAGATTTATTATGAAATTTTGAGATATATTGAGAAATTTGAAAATTAGAATAGGGAAATATTAGTATTTTCATGTAAGCATAGAAATGAAATTAATAGTATTTTGAGAATAAAAAATTAAGTAAATAGAAAAAATGAATTGATAAAAATAAAAGGGAGAAAAATGAGGTTATTTTACGAAGAAGAATTAAAAAGAAAATCATACTATGAGATGCTTCAAATTGCTATTGATGAAAGACTTGTGGAAGCACAGGTTGATACATTAAGTCGGAAAGAATTGATAGAAGTAATATTGAAATATCGAGGAGCTAGAGCAGATTTTTGTATTAAGAATTATAAAGAAAAGGGACTTGAGAACATTCAAAAATTATTTGATGATAAATTGAATAATAGGATACATCATGAAAATACAATAAAGGTTCCTCATAAAATTGTATTGTATAAGGAATTGGATTTAACGAAAGAAGATAGTTATAAAATCGAATTGCCAGATAATATTAGTAAAGCAAATGCTTTTTTGATAAATGCAAATAATTATTTATGTGGAATTTTTCAATTGGAAAAAGATTTAGATTCTAAAAATAAATTTTATTTAATTAGTAAAAAAGAATTTTTTAGAATAGAAAGTTTGAAAAATAATAAATTTTCATTGTTATTTTTTAAAGAGAGGGATATCCAGTTTATCTATAGATTTTATAATGCAAAAGAGGCAACACAGCCAACTTATCCATATAGATTATTATAAAATTGAACTTGAAAATTTTGAAGTGAGAAATTTAGAGACTACAAATACGACTTTGTGTATTGATTTTGGTACTGTTAATACATCAGTTGGGGCCTATTTAGATAGAAATTATGTGAGAGATTTGCCTTCAAATGATATTTTAATTGGGAATGTAAAAATAAATGAAATTAATTATGTGAAATTTAATGATGGAGAAAGACATTATAGAGAGATTTTTCCTACATTGGCGTATGTTTTGGATTGTAGTAATCCTAATGATATTAAATATTTGTTTGGATATGATGTTATTAGAAAACTTGAGAAAAATAATTATGTTATTAATGGATCGTTATTTTATGGGTTGAAACGTTGGGTTCATGATCATAGAGAGAAAGAAAAAATAAATGATGAGTTTGGTAATATTCTTTATGTTGAAAGAAAAAAGATTATAAGAGCATATTTGAAATATATTGTGGAGAGAGCAGAATATACTTTTAAATGTAAATTTAAGAAAATACATGCTTCAAGTCCAGTGAAATTGAAAGAGCAATTTTTAGAAATGTTTCAGGAGATTTTTACTGTGGAAAAAAATGGAGAAACGACTTTTGAATATGAAATTATTAGAGAAAATGCTATGGACGAGGCAATAGCAGTTTTGTATAATACGATAGAAAATCAAATAAAAAAAAGAAAGTATAAGGAAGGCGAAGAATACAGTGCTTTAATTATAGATTGTGGAGGAGGAACGACAGATTTAGCAGCTTGTAAATATGTAATCGAGAATGAAAGAATTTCGTATTATTTGGATATAAAAACAAGTTTTGAGAATGGTGATGAAAATTTTGGTGGAAATAATATGACTTACAGAATAATGCAGTTTTTAAAAGTTGTGTTAGGAAATCTATATACTAAAAAGAAAATTATTTCAATAAATGACTTAATTGAATACGATAATGATATGATTTATAAAGTGATTGATGAGTTTGGGATTGAAAAAATATTTGAGAAATTACAAAGTGAATATGAAAAATATGAAACAATTATACCGACAAGATATTCTAATTTTGAAAATAAGATGAGCGAAGAGTACAAAAAGATTAGAAATAATTTTTACATGCTTTGGGAAGCTGCTGAAAATTTAAAGAAGGAATTTTTTACGATTGATGGAAGATTAAGAACAAAATTTGATGTTCCACGTATGAAAGATTCTTTTCAAAAAAGTAATGATATGCACATAACTCAAATAAAATCATGGATTATTCACATATTAGAAAATGGAATTTTTAGAACGATAAACGAATATCCAAACCATATTTTTACAATTAAAGAAATTGAAAAAATAGTAAAAGCTGATATTTACAATATGTTGAGAAAATTTTTGAATACTTACTATAATGAAGGAATTTTATTTGAATATTCATTGATAAAATTGAGTGGACAATCTACAAAAATTAGCACATTTCAAGAAGTTTTGAAAGAATTTGTACCAGGTAAAATGATTGAGTATAAGGAATTGAGTCACCGTGATGATTATGAATTAAAATTGAATTGTTTGGATGGAGCTATAAAGTATTTAGATTATAAAAGATTCGGGCATATGAATGTAACAATTGAGAATGAAGTGCCGTTGGTTCCTTATTCTGTATGGGTTGAAAAATATGATGGTGAAAAAATTGAAATGATAAAGACTTCTAGAAAAGCTGATATTTTAAAAGGAGAGATTGATAAAACAATATCAGCTGAAGAATTGAAAATATATGTTTACAATGCGGAAGGGGATTTGAAAAAAGAATTAATTTATAAAAATGATGATGATTATGAGGAAATGGATGCAGAGGATATAATTCCTATTTTTAATGGAGTAATTACGCAAAATGATACTGATACAATACAGAATTTAACGACAAGATTTTTTATTTATACTGATTTAAATAATTGGGGATTTTTTGTATTTCCTATTCAAAGATACGAAGATCAGTTATTTTTAGGGAAAAAACAATATTTTGCATTTGAAGATGACTTGAATGAAATATCGTATTTTGATGGAAAACATTAAATGGAGAACATTAAAATTTAAAGATTATAAATTTGGGAAATTATAAAAAAGTTAAAATTTAAAATAAAGATAGGAAATAAATTGAAAAAAGAAACGAATGAAAATATAATTTGGCTATTACCAACATTTTTGGTGATGATAATACTTTTTATGATAAAGACTTGTACTCCATCAATTTCTGAAAAATATATAGTTTCAACGATAAAACGAGAGAATATTGATCTTTATGTAGATTTAAAAGCAAAAGTAGAACCTAAAGATTTTATAAGTATCGGTTTAGATGTACAACTTAATGTTGATAAAATTTATTTTAAAGAAGGCGATAAAGTAAAAAAAGGAGATATTATAATTAGATTCAGTGATTACAAGGCACAAAATATTGAAAAGGAATTAGAGGATAAAAAGAGTATTTTAGCCGTGAAAAAATCACAACTGAGGTATTTAAAAAAGATGTCAGAAGAGCAATTGGATGATAAAAATAAAATCCAAAAATTAGAAGGAGAAATAGCAGCTATAGAGACAGAATTGGAAAAAATTGTAAAAAATAAACAGCTTGTGCAGAGGGTGATTACAAGTCCTGTTAATGGATATATTATTAAAATTAATGCTATAAAAAATGGGACTATAGATGCTTCAATTCCTGTATTACTTATTGCAAAAGATACAGATTTAAAAATTGTGAGTGAAAAAATTAAATTAGATCGAGAAATAAAAGTTGGAAGTGAAGCAATAGTAAGTTTTTTGAATCAAAAGTTGTTAAAAGAAGATAAGAATTTAGAAAAATTAGTTAAAGTTAATGAAAATGGAAATGAAAATAAAAAATATTCAGAAGTAGGAAATGTAAATAGTGCTGTAAATAGTGAATTTAAAGTAATTTTATATAAAATAGTTGATACAAAAGATCCGATTATTAAAATATTAGAGTTTTTACCAAAAAATTTTGAGAAGGATATTCAGAATATTGTTTTGAACGAAACGTTTAATATAAGAATTTTTCTTGAAAAAAAAGAGAACGTGTTAACGGTTCCTATTAGTGCAGTAGTTAAAAAGAAAGAAAAATCTGGAGAGAAAACGTTTATTTATGTTATAAACAAGGAAAATTTAGTAATTAAAAAAGAGATACAAATAGGTGTGACAAATGGAGAAGTAATTGAAATATATGGCTCTGGAATAAATGAAGGGCAGGAAATAATTGTAAATCCAAATGATAAATTACAAAATAGAATAATTGTGAAACGAAGGAATATTGAGGAAGAAATGATTGAAAAACAAAAAAGATTGATGAAATTAGAGAATGAAAATGAGAAAAAAATGAAAGAAATAGAAGAGAATGAGAGGGAAATAATAAAATTAAAAAGATTAAACGTAATCCACTAAAACTTCAATTTCACCGTTTTCATATACGAAAAGCCCAGTAACTGCTTCATGGGGTAAATCTTTATGCATTTTTTCAACAGATTGTCGAATATAATTTTTTTGAGTTTCATCATCAATAGGACATCCAGCGCAATCACTATGACCAGCAATAAAAATATGGTCAGATTTATGTTTATTCATTGAAATTAAAACAACTTTATCTTTAATAGAATTTAAATAATCCTCGTATATAATTTTATTAACAGGACCTGCATCTGTAATAGTGTCAACGTATTTATAACGATAATTATTTCTAATATATTCATTTATGATATGAATAAATCTTCCATCCATACAACAAATTAAAGTACAAAACATATTTTTTTCCTCCTTTTAAATTATTTTTCTATTAATTATAACAAAAAAAAGAAAAAAAAGCTATTATTTTTTATTTGCTTTAAAAGTCTTAAAGTTGTAATGATGACCATTTTATGATACAATTATTTGTAACGATAGACGAGTATTATTTAATACTAAAATATGAATAGTTTTAGTTTTAAAAGTTTTAGAAATGTAGACTTACTATATTTTAAGGAAAAATGAATAGGAGATGAATAAAATGGATGAAATAATAAAAAAAATAAATAGATTTTCTCAATTGGCGAGAGAAAGAGAATTAACAGAAGAAGAGAAAAAAGAAAGAGAAGAAGTTAGAAAAATTTATTTAGAGAATTTTAAAAAAAGTGTTAGAGGGCATTTAGAAAGTATAAAAATTGTAAGAGTAGATGATGATGGAAATCCAATTAATGATGACGGAGAAATAATTGAACCAGAAGCATAATTTTTATTAATCAAAAGGTTTTTATGCGTTATCCTCAATTAACGTAAATATTTAGATTAATTAAGGAATGATAAAATGAAATATGATTTGGTTTTATTCGATTTAGATGGAACGTTAGTAGATACTTCTAGAGCGATTGCAAAAGTCTTGAAATGTGCATTAGAAGAGTTAGGATTGAAAACATATACATTGGCTGAAAGTACAACTTTAATTGGTGGAGGAGTTTCTGGTTTAGTAGAGAAAATTTTGAAAAAAGAAAAATATCCTGAAACAGTTGTCAAAAAAGAAGACTTGTTAGAAACAATTAGAAAGTATTACAAATTATATTATAATCATGATGTGAAATTATATGATGGTATTGACAGATTGTTAGACTTTTTGGAAGAAAGTAGTATAAAAAAAGGGATTGTGACAAATAAGGATCATTTAGAAGCATTGAATACTGTAGAAAAAAATATGTCAAAATGGAATTTTGTAGAGATAATAGGGGCTAATGATGAAAAGCATCCTAAAAAGCCAGATCCTTATGGAGTTAATAAAATAGCTTCTGAAACTAATACGCCATTAAATAAGGTTTTATACGTTGGAGATATGATGGTGGATTTAAATACTTCTAAAAACGCAAATGTAGACATAGTTTATTGCAATTGGGGATTTGGAACGGTTATTAATGAAACTGGGATCCCTGAAGATATACGGGTTTCTAGCGTTGATAAAATAATTGAAAAAATCTTGGAGAAATAAAAGTCTTAAGGAAATTAACTTAAGCAAAAAAAGTAGGAGAATTGTTCAGTGGATAAAATTATAAGAAATTTTGAGAATACTAAATATTATGGATATATGTTTTTTATCGAATATGAAGGATTGAAATTTGAATCATTTGATGAAAATCCAAATAAAAAAAGTATAAAATCAGAATTTAGAAAATTGTTAGAAAAAAATGGAATAACGATTTATAAAGGAATTCAGCAAGCTGGAAGAACAGATGCGAAAGTTAATGCGAAAGAGAATGTTCTTTATATTAATTCGAAAGATTTTATTGAAATTTCTAAAGTTAAATATAAAGAAATAGAGGGATTGAAAATTTTAAAGATAGAAAAAACAATCCCTTTTTTGGAATTTCCAGAAATGATAGAAAAAAGATATTATATTTATAAATATCCAGAAAATTTAATAAAAAATAATGATGAAACAATAAAGAATAATTGTGAAAAATTATCGGGGAAAAAGAATTTTAAAGATTTTACTTCGATAAAAGGGAAAAAGTTAAAAAATCATGTTAGAGAAATTTATGTGAAATATAAAGATAAAGCTTTATATTTTGAGGGAGATGGATTTTTGCCACAGCAAGTACGGATAATGAGCAATTATATTCTTAATAATAGTAAAAAGCCATTAAATGGAGAGTATCTAACACTAGAAAAAGTTGGTTTTTCAGATAAATTGAAAAATTTAGTTTTAATGAAAATTGATAAAATAAATGATCTTGAAGAATATTCAGAAGAGTTACTTTTAGATGAAATTGAAAATATAAAAAAAATAAAATGGATAGAAAAAAATAATTATTTTTTGATATTTTATGTTAATAGACGTGATAAGGGCGAATTTATTGGGAAAAGAGGGAAAAATATCAAGAAATATAAAAGGATTTTTGGAAATATTATAATAAAAGAAATATAAATGTTATGTAAAATCTAAGTTCAATAAAGTATAATAGAAATGTTGAATAATTTATAAAAAATATCGATTAATAGGAGATATGAAATGTATGCAGTAAAAAAATTTTTGGAATATTTTAGACCCAAAGTAAATAGAGCGTTTCAAAATGAAGCATTGAAAATTCTTAATGAAAAAGAAAAAAAGATTTTTTTAGAAATGTCAGAATATGATAAATTTCATTGTTTGGAGGTTTATAAAAAAGTTAAAAGAACGAAATTGAAAAATAGTGAGATTTATTTGAAATTGGCACTTTTACATGATTGTGGTAAGGAAAATGCTAATTTTTTGATTAGAGTGTTACATAAATTTGGTTTTAAAACATCATTGAGAGAACATTCTCAAAATAGTTTTTTAAAATTAGAAAAAATTAATAAAGAATTGGCAAATTTAGCGAAGAATCATCATGTTAAAAATTTTTCTGAAGACATGGATATTTTTCAAGAATGTGATGATGCTAGTTAAAATATAAGTGTAAGGAAATAAAAATTAGAAATGGAGAAAATAAAAGAAAATTTAGAAAGTAAAATTAGTTTTTCGGAAGATGAAGAAGCTATAAAGAAAAATGAAGAACAGATAGTTAAAGTTGAAAAGGATGATTCTGGAGAGAGAATTGATAGTTATTTATCTAAGAAAATGGATTTAACTAGGACTAGAATTAAGCAATTAATTAAAGATGAAAATGTTTTAGTTAATGGAAAAAAGGCAAAACCAGCTTATAAAGTGGAAAGAGATGATGAGATATCAGTTATAATTCCAGAATTGGAAGATATTGAAATAAATCCTGAAAATATTCCGATAAATATTGTTTATGAAGATAGTGATTTGGCAGTTATAAACAAATCAGCAGGAATGGTCGTTCATCCGGCGCATGGACATCATTCAGGAACTTTGGTTAATGCTATTTTGTATTACATAAAAGATTTGTCTGGAATAAATGGAGAGATTCGACCAGGTATTGTTCATAGGCTTGATAAAGATACAAGTGGACTTTTGATAATTGCTAAAAATGATAAAGCTCATTTAAGTTTAGCTAAAATGTTTCAAGACAAAATAATAAAAAAGACATATTTAGCAATTTTAAAGGGAAAATTAAATAAAAATAGCGGAAGAATTGTTACAAAAATAGGTCGAGATAAGAATGATAGGAAAAAAATGACAGTTCTAGATTCGTTAGAAAATGGGAAAATAGCAATATCAAATTTTGAAGTTTTGGATAAAAATGAAAAGTTTACATTGGTAAAAGTTCATATTGAGACTGGAAGAACGCATCAAATAAGAGTTCATATGAAATATTTGGGATATCCTATTTTGGGTGATAGCATTTATGGACGCTCAGACAGTGAAAAAAGGCAAATGTTACATGCATATAAACTTGAATTTTTACATCCGATTACAAATGTGCCTGTGGAATTTATCGGAAAATTACCAAAAGATTTTAAAAATGCTTTAAAAAAATGTAATTTAAAGTTTGATGAAAATATTGAGATTATATAGGTTTGGATTGAGGGAAAAATGGTAAAAGAAAAATCGACATTAAAAAAGAGAGATGAAGAATCTGAAATAGATTTGAAAAAATTTGATGAGGGATATCATAAAATAATCGTGGGAATTGATGAGGCAGGGAGAGGACCGTTAGCGGGACCTGTTGTAGCGAGTGCGGTTATTGTGCAAGAATATTTTGATGAATTGAAAGAAATTAATGATTCGAAAAAATTATCAGAAAAGAAAAGAGAGAAACTTTTTGATTTGATCAATGAGAGATGTATAGTTGGGGTTGGAATTGCATCAGAAAAAGAAATTGATGAGATTAATATTTTGAATGCGACTTTTTTAGCTATGCGTCGTGCAATTGAAAAAATTCATGAGAAAGCAGAATTTGATATTGTTTTAGTTGATGGAAATCATAAAATTCGAGGATATGAAGGGGAGCAGGAAGCTGTGATAAAAGGAGATGGAAAGTCACTTTCGATTGCAGCGGCATCAATAATTGCGAAAGTAACTAGAGATAGAATGCTAGTTGAAGCTGCTAAAAAATATCCTGATTATAAGTTTGAGAAACATAAAGGATATGGAACAAAGTTGCATAGGGAAATATTGCTTAGTAAGGGGCCTTCTGAATATCATCGAAAAACTTTTTTAAAAAAAATTTTAGGGAAATAGAATTATATTTAGACTGGTTTAAATGGGGTGGATTTTGTGAAAAATAAAAGGGAAATAGGGTTTGAGTATGAAAAAATTGCGAAGGAATATCTCGAAGAAAATGGATTAATTTATGTTACAAGTAATTATTATTCAAAATTTGGAGAGATAGATTTAATATTTTTGGAAGAAATGACGGAAACATTGATTTTTGTGGAAGTTAAGTATAGAAAAAATGATAATCATGGAAATGCGTTAGAGATGGTTACCAAAAGTAAACAAAAGAAAATAATTTGTACATCGAATGTATATATTTTTAAAAATCAGTGGAATAAAAATATCAGATACGATATTGTTGGAATAGATGGTTTTTCAAAAAATATAAATTGGGTGAAAAATGCATTCTGAGGTGAAATATGAAAAATAATGAAAAATGTTTGAAATGCGGTTCTACTCTTTGCGAAATAAAAACAACAGTGTTACCGACAAAAAAAATGGGAGATACAAAAATTTCTTTAGATAAATTTTATTTAAAGATTTGTCAGAATTGTGGTTATAGTGAAATGTACTCAGCAAAAGTAATTGAAAAAAGTAAAAAAGCAGCTAAAACAACAGTTTGATGAAATAATATTTAATTTTAAAAGTCTTTTGTTCAAAAATAAAGATATATTTTCAGGGGGAGAATTAGTTGAGTACGGAATTGTATCAAAAGAAAGTAAAAATAGACTTTTTGATACAAAAAATTTAAGAAGTTTGAATAATATTTATTATATTTGGGATTATACAGAAGATTTTAAAAAATTAATTTTTGCATATAAATATAAAAGAAATAAGGCTATTTCAAAATTAATAGCAGAATTGATAGAGGAAGAATTTAAGTTTATTTTAAAAAATGAAAAAATAGATTTGGTCGTAAGTGTTCCTGTGAATAAAAAGCGGAAAAATTATAGAGGATACAATCAAGTGGATGAGATTCTTAATCAATTGAAAGTTAGTTATGTTCAGTTGGAGCGTGTAAAAAATACTAAAAAAATGTCTGATTTATTGGATGAAAAATTGAGAGAACAAAATATTAAAGGTGCGTTTAAAGTGCAAAATAATATAGATTTTAAAAATAAAAATATATTGCTGTTTGATGATATAATAACAACAGGTGCAACTTTGAAGGAAATAAAAAATAGTATTTTGGGAATGTATTCAAAAGAAGAGGACAGGAAAAATATAAAAGTTACAGTTTTTTGTCTGGCAGCAGCTAGAGAAATTAAAGTAAATAAAGGAGAAATATGAGTTCAGTAAAATTAAAATTGGTAGTACTATGTTTTGTGATAGCTGGTTCAAGTATGTCGTTTGCAAAAACAAAGAATGACAATCTTAATCAACTTAATCAAAATGTGACAAAAGTTAACGAGAAAAATATAAAAAGTGAGATTGCTGAAAATACTGATGAATCAACTTTAAAAGAAAAAACACAAGAAAAAGATGATAATAAAAATGATGATTTAGAAGTAGATGGAAATTCTGAGGAGCAGAGTGTCACTAAATACAGTCAAAGAAATGATGGGATTATTGATATAAATGCTTTGGAACATAAGGAAACACCAGATTACAGAATAGAAAATGGTTCTAAAACAAGAATTATTTTAAAAACTAAAAATAATGATATTTATTCAGCAGAAGTTATGTTTGATGGACAGAAACAAATGATGCGAGGAATTGGAAATTATTCTGGAAAAGAGATTTTTGTAGCAGAGATTCCAAATGTTCCAACAAGTTATTATTTTAAATTAACAGATGCAAAAACTAAATATTATTATGGAAGAAACACAACAAAAGATGAATCAGTAGTTCAAAAATTCCAATATACAAAATCGAAAAAATTGACATCGATTCCAAATTGGGCAAGAGGTTCTGTTGGATATCAAATTTATATAGATTCATTTAGAAATGGAAATGTTGATAATGATCCAATTTTTAACGAGTTTGGAACAGGGATTTTTTCTGAACCAACAGGAGAATTAAGATCAGGAAGATCTAAAAAAGAATTAGTACTTGCATATTGGGGAGGCGATGATAAGCCAGAATTTACGTTGAGCGAATGGGACAGCAACTATGAAGATAAAAATGACTGGGAAGAAAATGTTTTAAATGGTGTACAAAATTATACAAGATATTATGGAGGAGATTTAGAAGGAATTGAAGAGAAATTAGACTACTTAAAAGATTTGGGAGTAGAGTACATAATTTTATCATCACCATTTTATTCTTTGTCGAATCATAAATACGATACGATTTATTTTAACCATGTAGATCCTTATTTTGGTTCAATCGAACAAACTGGAACGATAAAAGCTTTGGATATAAAAGGAAAAGTTCACAATGAAAATGGAGATATGGAATTGAATTTATTAACTTACAATCCTGAAACTGATAAAAACTTGTTGGATGAAAGTTTATTAGATACCAAAACATGGGTTTGGACAGATTCAGATTTACAGTTGGCAAGTCTTTTGAAAAAGGCACATGCAAAGGGATTGAGAGTAGTAATAGAAGTGGCTCCAGATACTACATCGAATAAGTTTTTTGCAAGAAATGGTGGGAAATACTCGAATTGGTATTTGAAAGACACGGTTTTAGATTTATCAAATCCACAAGTTAGAAATTATATCGAAAATTCATTGAAAAAATGGGTGTTAGGACCAGATGAAACATTTAAACAAAATGTTTATGATGATGGAATTGATGGTATTAGATATGTGTATTATGATGATAAAAATAAAGAATATATTGCTGATATAACAGAAAATTTGAAAAAATATAAGCCAGATTTATTGATTACAGGAGAATTTTCGAATAGTTTTACAAAAGATATAGAAGAAGGCGTGTATGATAGTGGAGCAGATTATAATATTGTAAATAATGTTATTAAATATATGGTTAATAACAACATAAATTATAAAATTGGAGATGTAGAATTTGCAAGTAAATTAAATGAAATTTACAATAAATATGCGAATGAACGATTTAATGCGACACAGGTATTTTTTGACTCATTAGATACTGATAGAATTTTTAGTGGGATAATAAATCCTAACAGAGTATATGATAGAAATAATCAGTCGAATCAAGGATATTTGAATATAAGACCAGATATTTACGATTCTTTAGCAGTTAGTAAATTGAAAAAAATAATAGGTGTTCATTTGACATTGCCTGCAACGCCTGTAATTTATTATGGAGATGAAAAAGGAATGTGGGGAGCAGATTCTCCAAGAAATAGAAAACCAATGCTTTGGGATGATTATGCACCTTATGAAAATGAAACTGACCAAATTACAAAATATTCTATAGATAATTTGAGAAAGTTATCAAATGAGATTCAAATTGATGAGGTTCAAAAAAAGATCTCGTATCCTGTAAAAAGTAATCCAGAAATCGAGAATTATTATAAATCATTATTAGCAATTAGAAAAAAACATAGAGAATTATTTAGAAATGGAACTTTTAGAGTATTAGAAGTTTATGGAGATCCTAAAATGAAATCTAGAACTGATGCAGATATTAATCAATATTTAAGTGAGGAAAAAAGAAAGGCCCAAACTTATAGAAATTTAACTATAAATCCTGAATGGCCAAACCTTGATTTCTTATCTTACGAGATTGCCAGTGGAAATGAATCTATGATTGTTGTAGTAAATAATAGTTCAAGTAGTTATCCTGTATTTTTACAAGTTCCTAAGTTATTTGGATTTTATAAAAATGAATTAAATCCAAAAGAAAATTATTCTATTTCAGATAGAAAAATAAAACTGACTTTGAAACCGAATGAAGTGAAAGTATTGTATAGTAATGATAAGAATATGTTTGATTCATTTAAAAAGAAAAATTAATTTAAAATTAAAAATAGCTCATCGTCTAAGGTGAGCTATTTTTATATGAAAAATATATAAATTATTTACTAACTTTTAATACAATTTTTTCTTTAGCATCTTTAATGATTTCATTAATTTCATTTCTTGAAATATTATCAACTAAAATAATATAGAAGTTTTCTACTTCGTTTGTAATTTCAAAAGGTGAGTTGTTAACATCGAAATCTTTAGAAACTCTGATGTAATAAGAATCTTTTGTAGTATTAGAATCTACAATTTCAAATACTTTTGTTGAATTAAAGAAATAATCAGATTCAATATGATTTCTAGTAATAATTTTAACAATGTCAGCAACTACAGCTGAAGCAGTTGGATCCATTCCAGCACCTTGTCCGTAGAATAAAGTTTTATCTGTATAAGAACCAGTAGTTTCAATTGCGTTATAAACATCGTCAACTTTTGCTAAAATTTCTCCATTTGAAATTAAAACAGGTTCTACAGAAATTTGAGCAGAAGTTTCTGTCAATAATTTTGAGCTAGCAATCAATTTAATAGTAGAATTCAATTGATTTGCAGCAGCGATATCGACAGTTGTAATATCTCTAATTCCAGATAATTGCATATCTTTAAATTTAATAGATCCTCCATAAGCAAGAGAAGCCAAAATATTTATTTTATGACCAGCATCAATTCCATCAACATCATAAGTTGGGTCAGCTTCAGCATATCCTTTTTCTGATGCTAATTTTAATGCTTCATCAAATGACAAATGTTCTTCTTTCATTTTAGTCAAAATATAGTTAGAAGTACCATTCATTATTCCTCTAATGTCAGTAATAGTATTCGCAACTAAACTTTCCATTAGTGGCGTAACAATAGGTATTCCTCCACCAACAGCTGCTTCAAATAAGAATGAAACGCCATTTTCTTTAGCGATATGAAATAATTCTACACCATGTTTAGCTATTAATGCTTTATTAGCAGTAACAACACTTTTTTTAGCTTTAAAAGATTCAGTAATAATAGTTTTTGCGATAGTTTCTCCACCAATTAATTCAACAACTATTTTTACTTCTGGATCTGCTAATATTTTTTTATAATCATTTATCAAAATTGATTTATCAAAATCAAAAGAAAAATTTCTGTCTGTATTCAAGTCACAAGCATATTTCACTTCAATATCAGCTCTCGATTTTTCAAAGATACTTTCTTTTTCTGCTGTAAGTACTTTAAGAACTCCTTCTCCAACAGTTCCTAAACCAATAATTCCTATTTTCATTTTATATCTCCTAACAAATTATGAATATTTTTAATAATCTTTTTCAAGATTAGTTTTCTAAAAATTTACTATGTAATGCTCTAACTGCTTTTTCAACATCACTTTCTTTAATAATACACGAAACATTTATTTCTGAACAAGAAATCATATCGATATTTATATTATTTTCTGCAAGTGTATCAAAAATTTCAGCTGTTGTTTCATAATGAGTTTTTAATCCAATTCCAATTACAGAAACTTTTGCGATTCTTTCTTCAAAAGTAACTCCTTCAGCACCTAATTCTTTTTTCAATTCTTCAGAAATTCTTACAGCTTCTAATAAATCATCTGATTTTACTGTGTATGAAATATTGTTAAGTTCTTTATTAATACTAGAACTTTGTAAAATAATATCTGTATTAATTTTAGATTTTGCAAGAGTGGAAAATACTTTTGCTGCAATTCCTGGCTTATCAGGTAATCCAGAAAGAGTAATTTTTCCTTCGTTTTTAGATGATGTAACTCCAATAATTTTAGCTTTTTCCATTGATTTTTCTCCTTCACTTTCTACAATTGTTCCTAATGAATCATCAAATGATGAACGTAAATGTATTTTAATTCCATATTTTGCAGCGATCTCAACCGATCTAGGATGCAATACTTTTGCTCCTGAAGCTGCTAATTCTAACATTTCCTTATATGAAATGCTTTCTAATTTTCTTGCGTTACTAACAATTCTTGGATCTGCTGTATAAACACCATCTACATCAGTATATATTTCAACTTCATCAGCTGATAAAGCAGCTCCCAAAGCAACAGCAGTAGTATCTGAACCACCACGTCCAAGCGTAGTAATTTCATTATTTTTTGTAATTCCTTGGAATCCAGCAAAAACAACTACATTCCCTTTAGATAAATTTTCTTTTATAACATCAGTGTCAATGTTCAAAATTTGAGCTTTTGTATGAGCGTCAGTCGTATTAAAGTTTACTTGGAAAGCATTTAACGATATTGCTTTTCCACCTAATTCCTCAATAGCAATTGCAAGTGAAGCAATTGAAATTTGTTCTCCAGAGGTAAGAAGCATATCTAACTCTCTTTTATTAGGCGTATCAGAAAGCTCATAAGCTCTTTTGATCAAAGAATCAGTAGTTCCAGCAGGGGCTGAAACAACAACGATAACATCGTTTCCTTCATTTTTATATTTTAAAACTCTTTTGGCAACTTCTGTAACCCTTTCTGCATTTGCAACAGAAGTACCACCGTATTTTTGTATAATTAATGCCATTGTATACTATTTTCTCTCCTTACATTTTAAATTTAGGTTTATAAAGCCTATTTTCAAATATATAAATATTATACCTTATATAATATACTATTTTCTAGTATAATTCAATATATATTACTAATAAAGTTGAGTTTTAAGTATATATATTTATAAAGATTAATATATATATAATAAATGGTTATAAGTATTTATTATATATATTGAAAAAAACGTTAATAAAAAGGCATAAAATATTAAAATATCTAACTTTTAGGACAAAAATTATAATATTTTTTAAAAATAAATAAAAAAAAGTTTTTATTTTTAAAAAAATATGGTATAATAATAGCAGATAGCCAAAAACAAAAATAATGTAACAAAAATATATAAAGTAATTTATAAAGTAATTTGTAACAAGATGTTTGAGGTATAAATTTTTAGGAGGTAATACTTTGTTAGGTAAAGTAAAATGGTTTAACGACAAAAAAGGATTCGGATTTATTTCAGGAGAAGATGGAAATGATTATTTCTTACATTTCTCAAAAATAAACAAAGAAGGATTCAAAACTGTTAGCGAAGGTGAAGAAGTAACTTTTGATGTAGAAGAAGGAGAAAAAGGACCTCAAGCAACAAATGTAGTTAGTTCTCAAAATTAATTAAAAAAAATTAGACTATACTATTTAAAGTGGTATAGTCTTTTTTTTATGTAGATCAACAATTTGAAGTTACAGATAAAATTATTTTATTTAAAATGGTACAGTCTTTTTTTATTTTAAAAAAAATTTAACTAATTTTTAAATTACAACTAGTTAAATTTTAATCATTAAATTAAATAAATCTTAATTATTTTACATCATAAATAAATGTAAAATCTTTTTCAATATCAGGATGTAATTGTTTACCTACAAAACATCTTTTTGCAACACCTTCCAATTTTTCTCTGTGTTCAGCTGAAAGGCTTTCAGGTAAGTGATATTCAATTACAAATTTTGTAATTTTATCATCTTCTACAATTTTATCTCCCTTTGCATGAAGTCCGCTCACATTAATATCTAAAATACGAGCTTTTGATTCGATAGTAGACATTACACATGTTATTAATGCGGCTACTAAAAGGTCACTTGGAGAACCAGTTTCATCATAACCACCAAATTTTTTAGCAATATCTGTAAAAAACTCTTGGTTTGATTTGTCGATAATCTTATTTCTTCCATTTTCTAAAAATTCAGCTTTAATCATAACTTTCACCTCTTTATAAATTTCTATTAGAATCTATTTTAAATCATATATCTTATTTTAACATTTTTTATCCTCAATAAATTCCTTTTTTAAATTTTCAGGAATATTTTCATCGATGTCTTTCTTTTCGTCTTTTCCTTTATTAGAATTTTTATCAGGAGTAACAAAATCATCAAATATTTCTTTGAAAAATCCAATTTCTAATTCTTTTGAAAATACATTTTTTAAAATAATCATAACAACTGGACCAACTAAAAATCCAGAAACTCCTAAAATTTTGAATCCAGAATACATAGAAATTAAAGTTATCAAAGGATGAACTCCAATATTTTCACTAATTAATTTTGGTTCTAACATCTGTCTAACAGATAACACGATGAAATAAACAATAAGAATTCCAATTGCTAGTTTAAAATCGCCAAGAAGTATTGCGAGTACAACCCAAGGAAGTAAAATCGCACCTGCTCCTAAGATTGGCAACGCATCAATTATACAAATAATGATTGACATTAATAATGGATAATGAACGTTAAATTTTAAAAATGATAATAAATTTAATAAAGTCAATAATTCAAAAAAACAAAGAGTCATTAAGATTAATTGTGCTTTTATGTAAGAACCTAAAACTGTAAACATTTCTCTTTTGATATTATAAATTTTTTCTAACCAAATGCTTGGAAATTGTTTTTCTAAGAAACTGACAATTTGCGTTTTGTCAAGACTTATGAAAAATGTAGAAAGTATCATAATACAGGTATAAAGTATCAATGTTGGTATAGAAGTAATGAAACCAATAAGTTTATTAATGAATAATCCAGCTTGTCTAGCACCTTTTGAAATGAAACCATTTATAATATTTTTTGCTTCATTTGTAAATCCTTCTGGCAATTGTCCTAAATAAGAATAAACTGTATCGACTGAATGATTCCATAAATTTTTTGCTTCTTCAGAATAATAATCTAAACTATTTGATAATTTATAAATTTCTTCAAATAATTTTAGCGAAGCAAGAACAATAGAACCTAAAAATATTCCTAAAAATAGCACTATTGAAATAATAGTTGCCAATTTATGAGAAAAATTAAATCGCTTTTTCAAAAAATTAGCAAACGGCTGTGTCAATATTGAAAAAATTAAACCTAGTAAAAAAGGAAATAAAAAAAGACCCAATTTAAAACCTATAAATACAACTAGCAAAACTAAAGCAATATACACTATAAAATATAGTTTTTTGAAATCAAAACTCTTGTAACTTGCCATAAATCACTCCTTTATTTTTAAATTTTTATAGTTAAATTATATAATAAATATGAGAAATTGTAAATATAATATTTGATAGAAGATAATAAAAAGCTTACTATGAGGGGAAATTTTCTTTGTACTAAAATCTTTTTGAAAAAACACAATTTTGTCAAAAATAAATGGTAAAATAAGACAAAAATGTTATAATCTTTTAACTTAAATCTGAGAAAAGATAAGTAACCAAAAAGAAAGGAGAGTAAATGGTAAAAATAAATAGAAAGTTTCAAGTTTTATTTGTTTCATTTATTTTAGGACTGAGGAGTTTTGCGGTCAGTGTAGATGACTTAATTGCAGAATATGAAAAAAATTCATATACTACAAAAATAAATGAGAAAAATATGAAAAAGTATGATATTAAAGAAAAAGCTTTAAAAAATGGTGATTGGAATGAAGTCAGTGTAAATTCAGATGAGAATTATTCATTACATGGTCAGGCTAATGGATTGACGATGGATAATAATGTGAAGTATGGAAATTTTTATTATAAAAATAGTTATAATTTTAGGACTAAGGAACTTACAGAAAATAAAATTGGAATTTCTAAAACTTTGAATGATTATTTTGGATATAGTGATAATAGTTATAATAAAAAAACAAATCAAATTTCTCGTGATATTCAAAAAATTACAAATGAAACTACTAAAAATGGAGAGATCCGTGATTTGATTGATTTGTATAAAAATTATAAAAATAAGCAGAAGGAGATTGAGCAGGAAGCACTTACGGTGGATGATACAAAAAAAGATTATGCGATTCAAACTAAGAAATATGAGGTTGGAACGGCGTCTCAATATGACTATGAGTTGGCAAAAACAGAGTATGAAAATTCGCAGTTGAAGTATGATAATCTTGGTAGAGAATTAAAGATTTTGGGAGAGCAGTTTATGATTTACAATGTTAAATTGCCTGAAAAAGAAAAATTGGATGATTTAAAGAAGGAGGAATTGAAAAAAGAAGACTTTTATGAGCTTAGATTATCAGAAGCAGAAGCAATAGAATTAAATACGAAACTTAATGAAGAGCAAATAAAAAAAGAGAATATTGATTATAAATATCCAAAATTAACAGGAGATTTGGGTTATTCATTAAAGGATCATTCGGTTGTTGCGGGACTTTCTGTTTCTAAAACTTTTAAAAGATATAATGATACGATTGAAGATTTGAAAAATGAAAAAGAAAAATTAGAATTACAGTATGAACAGAAGAAAAATGAATTAGTATCAAATGTTGGACAGCAGATGATAACTTATACAACTTATCAGACGAATGAATTAACTGCAGAAAATACGATGAATATTAAGAAGAAAGAGTATGAAATTTATGCGAAAAGATATGAATTGGGAGTTGATACTTATTCAAATTATGTAGAAAAACGAAATAATTATAAAAAGGCTGTAATTGATTATGAAACGGCTAAAAATGAATTGGCGGCATTTACGAAAAAAATAAAATATTATAAGTAAAAATTGGAATATAAAAAATTTAAGAAATAAGAAAGTGGTGATGTTGTGGAAATGAATACACAAATTTCTGGAATAGCCAAGATGATTGAAACGAGGAGAAAAAATTCTAGAGATAAAAATAATTTTTATAAAATTTTGATAATGTTGACTATGATGATTATGATGGTGTCTTGTGGAAAGAAAGATAATGAATCTGAATATGAAGTTACAACTGTGCAATCTGGAGATATTTCATTATCGGTATCAAAAACAGGGCAAGTTGTGTCAGATAATGTAATGTCTGTTTATACGACGGCAAGTCAAAGAGTTAGTAAAGTATTTTTTAAAGAAGGGGATAATGTCAAAAAGGGAGATGTTGTTGTAACGTTTTATCCAGTTGATAAGAATGAAACTTTGAGAAGAATACAAATGAAAAATTTAGAGATACAAAAATATGAACGAAATCTAGCTGATGCTCAAAGTGCGCTCAGAAGAAAAAAAGAATCCCAAAGTTTAGCAATTCAGCAAAAATCAAGGGATTTGCATAATGCTGAAGAACTGTATAAGGTTGGTGGAGAAACTAGAGTTAATGTGGATGATGCGAGAAAGGCTCTGAGAAATTCTAGATTGGATTTAGATAATGTTGACAGTGAGCAAAGAGCTAATATTGAGGATGCGAGAACATCTCTAAAAACTGCGAAATTAGAATTAGCAACATTGAAAGAAGATTTGGCATTAATAAAAAATGAGATAACAAGTCCAGTAGATGGTGTTATTACAGAAATGACGGCTGATGAAAACTATAAAGTAAATACAGAGACAACTTTATTTAAGGTATCAGATTCGCAAAATATGAGAGTGGAAGTAAGTTTGTCAGATACAGAAGTAAAAAATGTAGAAGTAGGTCAAAGAGTAGAGATTACATCGGATGTTTTGACTGATGGAGAAAAATTAGAGGGATACGTGTCACAAATTTCTGGAGTAGCTAAAAAAAATTCATCACTTGATGAAAGTGATACAGTTGTGAAAATTAAAATGAATGAAACTAAAGGATTGAAGCCAGGTGTTACGATAAAAGCAACGATTTTTTATAAAGAGAGTAAAAATGTGACAAAATTGCCATATAGTTCTGTTATTAATGAAAATGGTAAATATTATGTTTTTGTTGTAGGGAAAGGTAATAAAGTTTCGAAAAGAGAAGTAAAAGTAGGATTAAATGATGATTCTTATTATGAAATAACTTCTGGAGTATCGTTAGGAGAAAAAGTAATTACTGTTGCGGATGAGGCACTTAAAGATGGTCAAAAGATAAAAATTGCTGATCCAAAAAAACATAAAGATAAAAATCCACAAAAAATGAAAAAAGATAATAAACCAAGACAAGGAGGAGGACCTGGAGGACCACCAAGATAGTTTTTAAAATTATTTTGAATTTAGGAAGATTTATATGATAAAAGTAAGCGATATTGTGAAAATATATAAAAACGGGAATATAGAATTAAAGGTTTTAAAAGGATTGAATCTGGAGGTTAAGGAAGGAGAATATGTGGCTTTTATGGGGCCTTCTGGAAGTGGTAAATCAACGCTTATGAATATTTTAGGATGCCTTGATAGTCTTACATCTGGAATTTATATTTTAGATGGTCAAGATGTTTCAACGATAAAAGGGGATGCACTTGCTGAAGTAAGAAATAAAAAGATAGGTTTTGTATTTCAAACTTTTAATTTATTACCAAAAATGACAGCAGTTGAAAATGTGGCTCTTCCAGCACTTTATGCAGGAGTGAAAAAGGCTGAACGTATAAAAAGAGCAACAGAAGCACTAGAAAGTGTGGGGCTTGGGGAAAGAATTCATCATAAGCCAAACGAAATGTCTGGAGGTCAAAGGCAAAGAGTTGCGATTGCAAGGGCGATAATTAATAATCCAAAAATTCTTTTGGCAGATGAGCCAACTGGAAATTTGGATTCAAAATCTGGAGAAGAAGTTTTGGAAATTTTTAAGAAACTTAATGATAGTGGAACAACAATTGTAATGGTTACGCATGAGGAAGATGTGGCAGAACATTGTAAGAGAATTATTAGATTAAAAGATGGTGTAATAGAAAAAGATGAGATTGTTCAGCATAGGAGAGGAGTGTAGTAGAAATGGATTTTATGGAATTATTAAAATTATCAGTATCAAATTTATTTAGCTATAAAGTGCGTTCCTTTTTGACAATGCTAGGAATAATAATTGGGATATCTTCTGTTGTAATGATGTCATCGCTTGGAGCAGGAGTTAAAGAAAATATCACTGGAGATTTGAATAAACTGGGAGTATCAAACTTTGAAATATCAATTGATACTTCACCAGGTCAAACTTATAAATCGCAGGATTTATTGACACAAAAAGATATTGCAGAATTGAAGAATATGGAAGGAGTCGAAGCTGTAACGCCTACATCTAGCACTTTTGCAAGATTATCTACAAACGATGGTTCTGATAAAATGTTTACAGGAACTGGAGTGACAGAAGATTATTTTAAGATGTCAAATTATACGATAGTAAAAGGAAGAAAGTTCTTACCAAATGAATACAGAAAAGATGGAAGATACGTTATAATTGATAATACAACAGCAGATCAAATGTTTCCTGATGAAAATCCAATAGGGAAAAAATTGATATTAAATTTTAGAAAGAATAGTGAAACAGTTACGATTGTAGGAGTATTTAAAAATCCATATTCCAGCATGGGAGGTGGAGATCAGATGCCCTCGATGGGACTTTTGCCAAACAATTATTTAAATTATCTGGAAGGAAATGAGCAAGATAAATTTACTGCATTACAAGTAAAAGCTACAGATGCTAATGAGATGAGCAGAGTAATGGAAATCGTAAAAGAAAAAATGAAAACTCGTGGAAGTGAAACTGATACTTATAGCGTGAATTCAACGAGTCAAGGATTAGATGAATTTAATAATATTCTTAATATGCTTTCACTTTTTATAAGTGGAGTAGCTGCCATTTCACTTTTTGTAGGTGGAATTGGGGTTATGAATATAATGCTTGTAAGTGTTACAGAGAGAATTAGAGAAGTTGGTTTAAGAAAAGCAATTGGAGCAAAAACGATTCATATTCTTATACAATTTTTGATAGAAGCTGTAATTTTAACATTTTTTGGAGGAATAGTTGGAGTAATTATCGGATATTTACTAGCTTTATTAATAGGAATTTTTATAAAAACAACACCGATATTAAGCCCTGTAATAGTATTTGTATGTATATTTGTTTCAACAATGATAGGTTTAGTATTTGGAGTTTATCCAGCTAAAAAGGCTGCTGCATTGGAACCAATGGAGGCGTTGAGAACTGATTAAGTGAACTACTCCCGCTTTTAGAAGCGGGAGCTTCTTGGGAAGTATCTGCTTTTGCTAGCCAAATATATTTACCAAGCTCTTCGGACAGTCCCTGCCCT
>QWCT01000187.1_pt1 | contig 88113 bp, 70 predicted proteins | sample 1972681 | NCBI WGS metagenome assembly QWCT01 (sample SAMN09866701, study PRJNA288562) | Human oral metagenome isolate pre3_saliva, whole genome shotgun sequencing... | isolation source: mouth | host: Homo sapiens | place: USA: California
TCACCTCCGTGACTTCATCCTTATGGGTGAGCTCGTAGCTTATGATGCATTGCATCGTGAGGAGAGTTGTGGTGGTCACTTCCGTGAGGAGCACCAGACTGAGGAAGGTGAGGCTAAGCGTGACGACGAGAACTTCTTCTATGTTGGCTGCTGGGAGTATCAGGGTGATGACACCAAGACTCCAGAGCTTATCAAGGAACCTCTCGAGTATGAGGCAATCAAGGTACAAACACGTAATTATAAAAACTAGTTGACGAGTTGACGGGAGGACAAGTTGACAAGTTGTTAGCTTGTTCTGCCTTAAACATATTCCATTAGTATAATACAGACAATATACAAGATGTAACACAAACAAGGTCGATGAATACTCACAAGGATTTGATCGTCTGGCAGAAAGCAATGGAACTTGTCTTAGAAGTATATAAGGCAACAAAGACATATCCACGGGAAGAACTATTTGGATTAGCTTCCCAAATGCTAGAGCCGTTGTATCAATTCCTTCGAACATAGCAGAAGGCTATGGCAGAATCCATACTCGTGAAACTGAGAGATTCCTTAGTATAGCATTAGGTTCTGCGTGTGAGTTAGAAACTCAATTGATTCTATCGAAAGACTTAGGGTATATCTCGACAGAACTTGCACAGCAACTATGCGATAAGATCCAAGGCATAATTAGGATGCTAACGTCTTTGATTAAGACTCTGAACAAATAACTTGTTTACTTCACAACTTGTTTACTTGTCAACTAAAACATAACACAATGGCAAAGAATATATCATTCACAATTAAGTATTGGAAGCAGAATGGTCCACAGGATCAGGGTCATTTCGATACACATGAGATGAAGAATATCCCAGATGACACCTCATTCCTTGAGATGCTTGACATCCTTAATGAGGAGTTGATTGCTGCTGGTGATGAACCATTCGTCTTCGACCACGACTGCCGCGAAGGTATCTGCGGTATGTGTTCACTCTATATCAATGGTACTCCACATGGTAAGACTGAACGCGGTGCAACAACCTGTCAGCTTTATATGCGCCGTTTCAACGATGGTGATGTTATCACTGTTGAGCCATGGCGTTCAGCTGGTTTCCCAGTAATCAAGGACTGTATGGTAGACCGTACAGCATTCGATAAGATTATTCAGGCTGGTGGTTACACAACAATCCGTACTGGTCAGGCACAGGATGCTAACGCTATTCTTATCTCTAAGGACAATGCTGATGAGGCTATGGACTGTGCAACATGTATCGGTTGTGGTGCTTGTGTTGCTGCATGTAAGAATGGTTCTGCAATGCTCTTCGTTTCATCTAAGGTAAGCCAGTTGGCTCTCTTGCCACAGGGTAAGCCTGAGGCTGCTAAGCGTGCTAAGGCAATGGTTGCTAAGATGGATGAGGTTGGCTTCGGTAACTGTACTAACACACGTGCTTGCGAGGCTGTTTGTCCTAAGAACGAGAAGATTGCTAACATCGCTCGTTTGAACCGTGAGTTCATCAAGGCAAAGTTTGCTGATTAATCATAAGCAACAGGCAGTAGCCCTATAGACTACTACCAAGCTTATTCAATCATAGGAAATCCCATAGCTCTGATATATGAGTTATGGGATTTTTGTTTATATGCCCCAGTTAAGTTAGTATGTGATACTTTATGATTTAAAGCTCTTTTATGTCCTTTGACCTTTGAGGTTTGACCTTTGAACTTTATGATTTTACTTTCACCGACTACGAATTACGCTAATTACTCGAATCCTTATCGCAACGTAATTCGTTTAATCAGTAGTCACAGATCGATAGTTTACGAGTTTAGAAGTTGATGAGTAGACTTATTATTTGTAGCGATAAATAACAGCTAATTCAATAGATAAGGATTTGAAAAATAATTACATTGTATCGAGTAAAACCTCTATAAATAACGAAAAAACATATATAAAAAGAAAGTTTGCAATCAACAGAGAATCAATTAGTTATCAAGTAGTAAAATAAAAGGTGCTTAATTGGACTTCAAAAGGGCGTTAGTTAGCCTTCAAAAGGGCACCTTTTGCAAGTCAATTAGGCGTCTTTTAGAAGCTAAAAGAGCATGTCTTGGTTTTGAATTGTATGAAAATTATTTACAAGTATCGGCAGTGTGGAAGTATGCTGTTTGTAGAAGACGGATAGAAATCATATCAATTCGCATCTTGTTTTGTATTTTATCCCTCTTTGTAAGACTATCTAATTTAGGATAATCATACCATACAAGTATATAAGTCATTATTCTATTTCAATCTATTTATTTAACCCAATTCGGTCATTAGAGCCTAAACATATTTTGTTTTATTATCGAGCAGATTGTTTGGCTTTGTTACGCAGGCGTAGCGGGCTACGTCAAGTTACAAAGACGGACAAGATGCCGATAAGAAAATAAAAGATGTTAGGAAACAATACTATAGTAATAAAAATTATACATATTGTGGTCTAATGACCGATTTGGGTTTAACGTAGGAACCTATTTTCTTTGTGAAAGTAGTTCTGAAAGTACATGTTTTGTCGCTGTGAGAGTATTGTTAAGCATAGAATAAGACATGCTTTGTTGCCTATAAAGAAGACATTTTGAAGTGGGGAAGAACAGCTTGTAGATAGGGTGGCACGAGAATAAAGTATCGAAAGTAATAGGGTTAATGCTTTTCCTCTTATTCTTCTTTTCCTCTTTTTCCCTTTCAAAGCTAAGCTTCAGCATTTTACCTTTTTACTCTTTTACCCTTGAATATCTGTCTTATCTCGTTTTTTTTTACTACTTTTGTACACAAAAGACGTAAAGACAATTAAAACCTACGAATATCAATGAGTGAGAACAAACTTTCCACTAACGAACAGGCACAGACTGCCGATGCTCCAGTAAAGGCCAGTTATACTGAATATAAAGTTATTCCATCACAGGGATATTGTATGATTGTGAAGTGTCGCAAGGGCGATCAGACAGTCGTATTGAAGACTCTAAAGGAAGAATATCGTGGGCGTGTGTTGCTTCGTAATGCATTGAAGCGTGAGTTTAAACAGTGCCAACGACTCAATCACTCTGGTATTATTCGCTATCAAGGGTTGGTTGAGGTTGATGGTTACGGACTTTGTATAGAGGAAGAGTATGTTGAAGGACGTACTTTGCAGGCTTATCTCAAGGAAAATCATACTGACGATGAGAAGATTGCTATCATCAATCAGATTGCTGATGCACTGCGTTATGCACATCAGCAAGGGGTTATTCATCGTAATTTGAAGCCTTCAAATGTGCTTGTTACAACACAGGGTGATTATGTAAAACTCATTGATTTCAGTGTTCTTTCACCTGAAGATGTTAAGCCAACAGCTGAAACAACACGCTTTATGGCACCAGAGATGAAAGACGAGACGTTGACTGCAGACGCTACAGCCGACATCTATTCGCTCGGTACTATTATGAAAGTGATGGGTTTGACGTTAGCTTATAGTGAGGTAATCAAGCGTTGTTGTGCTTTCAAGCGAAGCGATCGTTATAGCAATATTGATGAGCTCTTAGCTGATTTGAACAATGAAGGCTCTTCGTTCAGTATGCCAAAGATTGGTAAAGGTACTGTTGTCTTAGGCTTGATAATTGCAGTTGTTATTGGAATCGGTGCGTTGCTTTATAACTATGGCGGTGCATTGATTGACCAAGTAGGTAAGATTGATGTGTCATCTGTCTTTAGTTCTGATGCTGAAACGGCTCCAGAAGATACGGTGAAGGTGAATACAGCAGAGCAACCTGACAGTCTTTCTACCGAAGCTGAGGCTCCTGCAACAGGTAAGCTTGCCTTTATGAATAGGATGAAGCCAGCCCTTTACAAGGACCTTGACAATATCTTTGAGAAGAACTCTGCAGATAAAGTAAAGTTGTCAAAGGCTATCAAAACCTATTATCGTGGATTGATTCAAGCTAACGATACACTCGACAATGAGCAGCGTGCTGAGGTAGATCGCGTATTTGGCGATTATGTAAAGCAGAAGAAGGCTGCATTAAACTAATAAGATACAAACACTATAGAGGTAAGGACTAAGTCATGTAGATATGATGTTTGACTTACTCAGTGATGGTGTTTACAGAAGACAGGGGCAGAGGCTGTGCTTTCTTTCCGAACCTTGAGAGGGCGTGAGAGGAAGACAGTGTCTGCCCTTGTTAGTTTTCGTTGGTCGGTTTAAGTGTTTTAATTAACGAATGATTGATAATTTCTACAGCTGCTATTCGTGTTTGGCTGTAGAATATGTAATGAATAAAAAGAATGAAACGAGTCTTTTATCTGTTATTTGCAGCCATATTCTTTGCTGTTAGTATGCACGCACAGACACCAACGATGAGTCGTCGGCAGGCTGCAGGTCGGTCAATGGAGCAGCAGGGGTTGGTAAATATAAAGCATGTAGTACCTTCTATCAAGGTGGCTTTGATGTATGCTCGTACGGATAACTTCTGTAATCGTGTACTCTATCATGACCTTCGTGATGCCTATGTATTACCTGCTTGTGCAGAAGCATTGCGTAAAGCGCAGGCGGAGTTGAAGCGTCGTCGTCCTGATTTGAGCCTTTGTATCTTCGATGCCACACGACCGATGAGCGTACAGCAGACGATGTGGGACGCAGTGAAAGATACCCCAAAGTATTTTTATGTGTCTAATCCTGCGCACGGAGGAGGTATGCATAACTATGGAATGGCTGTAGATATCAGTATCTGCAAGGCCTCATGGAATGATGCTACATGGCGTGATGGTGCCACCCGTTGCTTGATAGATACGATTCCAATGGGTGTGAAGGTAGACCACATGGGGATAGCCAGTCATATTGATAAAGAGAATGACCTCATTGCTCGTCGTCTTATCTCTCGTGAAGCATTAGCTAACCGCAGACTCCTTCGTGAGGTGATGAGTGCTGCCGGTTTCATGCCTTTACGTACAGAATGGTGGCACTTCAACCTTTGTACAAGGGCTTGGGCAAAGCAGAATTTGAGGGTGGTGAGGTAAAAAAAGAAGCCTCACCCCCGCCCCTCTCCGAATGGAGAGGGGAGTGATTACCGACTTTACTACTGTGATAGATGGTAAGAATAAAATTCTAAGGACTATTAAGGTAATGCAAATATAGGATTAGATGAAGCAAAAAAACGATATAAGTCATTCAGAACTACCACTGCCAAAATATGTGCGGGACGTTCTAAGCAAACATAACATTTCACTCCCCTCTCCACTCGGAGAGGGGGCGGGGGTGAGGCTTCTTGCCCTCCAATCCCACCGCTACCCTGATATTGATATGCCCTTCTTGCTCGACCAGTTGGCAGGATGGCAGACTGCGCGCACGAAACTGCCGTCGTGGGCAGCGAAGGAGGATATCATTTACCCTCCGCATCTATCGATGGAACAGTGTTCAAGTGAGCATACTGCGGAATATAAGGCACGATTGGTTGCATGCCTTGTAGGACTGGAGAACATAGCTTCTTCTGACCTTAATAACGATTGTAGCAGACCTTCTGCAGGAGAAGAAACTACTCCAAAGCAGCAAGAAAATCATGTTTGGAACAGTTTTGAAGGGTCGTTCTGCGACCTAACAGGCGGCTTTGGCGTTGATTTCTCCTTTATAGCACGTAGCTTTAAACGTGCTATTTATGTCGAACAGCAGGAGAAATTGTGCGAATTGGCACGTCATAATTTCCACGCTTTAGGCTTAACACAAGCAGAAGTAGTTAATGGTGACGGTACAACTTACCTCCATCAGCTCGACCATGTGTCTGTGTTATTCCTCGATCCTACGCGTCGTAACGAGCAAGGAGGTAAGACTGTGCTCATAAGTGATTGTACACCCGATGTCTTGGCATTGGAAGAAGAACTCTTAGAGAAGGCTGATTCTGTTGTTATAAAGCTGTCGCCAATGCTCGATTGGCATCGTGCTGTGGACGAACTCAATCGTTTGGGCAATGTTGTTCGTGAGGTACATATCGTCTCTGTACGCAATGAATGTAAGGAATTGCTACTGGTATTGCAGAGAACGAAAGGTGAAACAGATGACAAGACGGCTACGGAAAAAGCCTTGCAGGTCTTCTGTGTGAATGATAATAACATCGTTTCTTATTCTCTCGATGAGGCTTTAAGCGTATCGCAGCGACTTCTTTCGGCTGCTCCCAAAGCTGGTCAGTATCTCTATGAGCCCAATGCTTCATTGATGAAAGCAGGCTGTTTTGCTTTGCTCACTGTCCGTTATCCACTTTCAGCACTCAGTCTTAATTCTCATCTTTTTGTCTCTGAGGAGGCTATCAATGAATTTCCAGGCCGAAAGTTTGAAATAGCAGCGGTTTTATCGTTCAATAAGAAAGAGTTACGACGTAGTCTTTCGGGGATAGATAAAGCTAATCTTGCCGTGCGAAACTTCCCTATGAGTGTTGCGGATTTGCGCAAACGGCTGAAGATAAAAGAGGGAGGAGATATCTACCTTTTTGCTACTACTGATGCAGAAAGCAATCACCTGCTTTTCGTTTGCAAGAAAACAGCGATACCAACTTGTGACTCTCAATAAATTTACCTAACTTTGTAGTCTTTTCGTTGCGTAACAGAAGCTATGTTTTTTGTCCGCTGAATGTGGCTGGTCAGACACTGTTTGATTAATAGCATAACGACTTTTAAATAGAAATATATGATAAATAATTACCGATAAAACCTATTAAAACAATGAACAGGTATTTTAAGATGGTCATCGCTACAGCGTTGATTGGTGTAACAACATCGGCTAATGCGATCGATCGTAAGACATTAGCGCAGTACGCTTCTTCGTTACAAGGACTGAAGAAAGAGCAGTTAAAGGCAGCTTTACACAAGCTGATGGACAAGAAGAAAGTACTAAAGTATGGTGGTAAAGGTCCAGGTTATACATGGCATGGCTTCTGGTACACTGACCGAGATCCGCAGACCAACGAGTGTTATAATCGTTATAGCGACAAGAAGTTTTACTTTGAAAGCACAAATACTGGTAATGCTATTGCTGGTATGAATATTGAACATTCTTTCCCAAAAAGCTGGTGGGGTGGTCATAGGAATGATGCTTGGTGTGATCTCTATAACCTTTATCCATCCGATTCTCATGCTAACAGTTCAAAGAGTAACTACGTTATGGGCGTTGTTGTCAACGTTACAGAAGAAGCTGGCGCAGGCTATGACAAGGTCGGAACGGGCTATGCTGACGGCAGACTTGTGAAGATGTGGGAGCCGGGCGATCGTTTTAAAGGTGAGTTCTCACGTAGCTATATGTATATGGCTACCACCTATCAGAATCTTAGCTTTGTTTCAGAAGGTGCCAATCAATTGCAGACGGGAGCTTATCCAACGCTGAAAAAGTGGTCATCAGACCTCTTCCGTCAGTGGAGTAAGAACGACCGTGTTGACGAGATGGAAATCAAACGCAACGAAGCAGTCTATAAGATTCAGAATAACCGTAACCTCTTCATCGACTATCCTAACCTTGCTGAGTACGTATGGGGTGATAGTATGGATGTAGAGTTTAACCCTTATCGCTCTATAACAACAGCTTCGGATGATGCAAGATACACAGGCGTGATAGCTCCTGAAGACCCAGTAACGCCAGACAATCCAGTGGTTACACCACAGGGCGGGACTTTCGTGAAGACAACGACAGCTCCAGTAGCAGGCAAACGTTACGTTCTTGTAGCTAAAACTGGTAGCAATTTTGTTATAGCATCTACTTTGGAGGGCAAGAGTTTTGGCTATCTGCCAACAAAGGGCATCACTGATAATAATGAAAAGGTGAATGTTGCTGATGACCAGTCGGTTCTTACTTTGGAGCAGGGAACAACAGGCTTCTATATCAAGGATGCTAACGACAAGTATTTCGGACAGGAGGATAAGTACAAGACCGTTCAGTTTGTGACTAAAGAAAAGGCGGTAGAGTGGACATTGGAGCCAAAGGCTGATGGTACATTCACAATTACATCTTCTACGGGTCACGTACTTCAGTATGATACCAAGTATAAGACATTTGGTGCTTACAAGCCAGCTTCAGCCAATGGTATCTATCCAATGCTCTATGTAGAGGATACGACAGCGGGAATAGGAACCGTATGGACCGTAACAACCACTGATGAGGCTGTTTATAACTTGCAGGGTGTTCGTATGCCAGCTGATGCACAACTCGCTCCTGGTATCTATATCCGTGGTGGTAAGAAGTTTGTTGTGAGATAAATAATTCAGAATAATAAGCGAAGTTATTGATAATAAATGGCTTCATAATTCCTTGTGAAAAAGGGATTATGAAGCCTTTTTTAATGGTCGAATGATAGTATCTTGCAGCCTTTGATAAGGCTGAACAACTTTTCTGTTGACGTCAGACACGTATGGTGCGCATGGTCAGCACGTGTGGTGCGGACGCTCAGCACATATGGTGCGGACGCCTAACACGAGTCCTTATGACTGAGTAGTAGGGTAGTGATAGTCAATAAAAAGGAGCGTAAATTTGCCAATCTACCTTTTTTTTAGTACTTTTGCACGTTTAAGATTAGGAAAATAACGAAATTAAAAGATTCTAAATGTCATCAGTTCAGATAAAGAGAGTAGAGACGAAGAAAGACCTTAAGGCTTTCATCGAGTGTCATTATGACCTCTACGAGGGTAATCAGTATGATGCCCCAAACCTCTATAGCGATGAGTTTAAAACGTTGTCAAAAGACAAGAATGCTGCTTTTGACTTCTGCGAAGCTGAGTATTTTCTCGCCTTGAAGGAGGGAAAAGTGGTGGGGCGTGTTGCTGCCATCATCAATAATAAAGCAAACGAAAAGTGGGACAAGAAGGATGTTCGCTTCGGCTGGATAGACTTCATTGACGATATAGAAGTGTCAAAAGCTCTGTTGAAGGCTGTTGAAGACTACGGTAGAGAGAAGGGCATGACCTCTGTTGTTGGTCCACTTGGTTTCACAGATATGGACCCAGAAGGTATGTTGACATGGGGCTTTGACCAGCTTGGAACAATGGCAACTATATATAACTACGATTATTATCCAAAGCACATGGAGAAACTTGGTGGCTGGGAGAAGGATAATGACTATGTAGAATACCGTCTTGATGTTCCAGAAACCGCGCCAGAGAAATACACAAAGATTGCAGAGATGGTGGAGAAACGATATAATCTCCATGCGCGTAAGCTGACCAAGAAGGAAATCTTCGAGGGTGGTTATGGTAAGAAACTCTTTGATTTGATCAATGTAACTTACTCTCATCTCTATGGTTTCTCTGAGTTGAGTGAACGCCAGATAGACCAGTATGTAAAGATGTACTTCCCACTTGCCGACCTCGACCTCATCACAGTCGTAGAGGATGGCAATAAGGATAACCAGTTAGTTGGTCTTGCTATCACAATCCCATCACTAACACGTGCCTTGCAGAAGTGTCACCGTGGACGTCTTTTCCCATTCGGATGGTGGCATTTACTACGTGCTATAAAGTTCCATAAGACGGAGGTTGTAGACCTTCTCCTGATTGGTGTCCTACCAGAGTATCGTTCTAAGGGAGCTAATTCTCTTGTTTTTGCTGACCTCATTCCACGTTATGTGAAGTACGGCTTCAAGTGGGGTGAAACGCACGTGGAGATGGAAACCAACGAAAGCGTACAGAGTCAGTGGGGCCCATTAGACCCAACTATGCACAAGAAGCGCAGATGCTATAGAAAAGCTATTGGGTGATGGATGATGAGTGTTGGGTGTTGATGGACAGCTTTAACATGTGTTCTTTCTATATTTTCACGTGTTTCTTCTATTTCAACACCTAATTACTCATTAATGAACACTCAATATCATTAAATAGTCAAGCCCTTATTACCTAATAATTAACCCTCAATAACTAATCATTCACAGTCAATAACCCAGCACATGGATAAATCAACAGCAACCAACCCTCAATCCTCAACACCCGTATCTTACACCGACGATAATATCCGACACCTATCGGATATGGAGCACGTACGTACCCGTCCGGGTATGTATATTGGTCGTTTGGGCGATGGAAAGTTGCCTGAAGATGGTATATATGTACTCTTGAAGGAGGTAATTGATAACTCTATTGACGAGTTTAAGATGAATGCTGGTGACCGTATTGAGATTGATGTGGAGGATAATCTGCGTGTTAGTGTGCGCGACTATGGGCGTGGTATTCCACAAGGAAAGCTTGTTGAGGCTGTGTCTGTACTGAATACGGGTGGTAAGTATGATTCTAAAGCATTTAAGAAGAGTGTTGGTTTGAATGGTGTCGGCGTGAAAGCTGTTAATGCATTGAGTGCTCATTTCGAGGTAAAGAGTTTCCGCGACGGTAAGGTGCGTGAACTATCGTTTGAGAAAGGTAACCTCCAAAGCGACAAAACAAAGAAGTCTGCGGATGAGAATGGTACTTATATCTACTTTGAACCAGATGCAACGCTCTTCAAAAATTATAGCTTCCATGATGATATAGTAGAGGAGATGCTCCGTAACTATACCTATTTAAACACCGGATTGACGATTATGTACAATGGTCGTCGTATACTTAGTCGACATGGTTTGAAGGACCTTTTGACTGATAATATGACTGTTGATCCATTGTATCCGATTGTTCACATGAAGGGAGAGGATATTGAGATAGCTTTCACACATACCAATCAATATGGCGAGGAGTATTACTCTTTCGTGAATGGTCAGCATACAACGCAGGGAGGTACACACCAGACAGCCTTTAAGGAGCATATTGCCAAGACAATAAAAGAGTTCTTCGGCAAGTATGAGTATGGTGACATTCGTAACGGATTAGTAGGTGCTATCGCTGTAAACGTTGAAGAGCCAGTATTCGAATCACAAACAAAGATTAAGTTAGGTTCCACACAGATGTCACCTGATGGTGAGTCTATCAATAAGTATGTGGGCGACTTTATCAAGACAAACGTTGACAACTACCTTCATATTCATAAAGAAGACTTTACCGATATACTTGAGAATAAAATCAAGGAGACTGAGCGAGAGCGTAAGGCAATGGCTGGTGTAACGAAGTTAGCACGTGAGAGAGCGAAGAAAGCCAACCTCCATAACCGTAAGTTGCGTGACTGTCGTGTACACTATTGTGACGTGAAGAACGATCGAAAGGAGGAGAGTTCTATCTTCATAACAGAGGGAGATTCAGCCAGCGGAAGTATTACTAAGAGTCGTGATGTCAACACACAAGCTGTCTTCTCATTGCGTGGAAAGCCGCTCAACTGCTTCGGTTTGACCAAGAAGGTGGTGTATGAGAATGAGGAGTTCAACCTTCTTCAGGCTGCACTCGACATTGAAGACGGACTCGATTCACTCAGATATAACAAGGTGATAGTGGCAACGGATGCCGATGTCGATGGTATGCATATCCGCTTATTGATAATCACCTTCTTCCTTCAGTTCTTCCCAGAGCTGATAAAGAAAGGACACGTATATGTCCTTCAGACACCGCTTTTCCGTGTTCGTAACCGTCGAACAAAGATAAAGAACAAAGAGGTGATTGCCGAAGCGGACGCTCGTCGTGTGAAAGGAGAGAAAAAGAACGACTTTATTACACGTTATTGTTACTCTGAAGAGGAGCGTGTAGCAGCTATCAACGAGCTTGGTCCAGACCCAGAAATCACCCGTTTCAAAGGTCTTGGTGAGATTTCTCCTGACGAATTTGCCCATTTCATCGGTCCAGATATGCGTTTGGAGCAAGTCACTTTACATAAGAACGATCAGGTAGCTAAGCTCTTGGAGTATTATATGGGTAAGAACACGATGGAACGTCAGAACTTTATTATTGACAACCTCGTTATAGAAGAGGACCTTCCTGACGTGGAAGAATAATAAAGAAAGTTGGTAAAAGGGATAGGATTTCCAAATGATGTCCGTACGACTGTTGGTACATCTGTGAATAATATAAATAAAATTGAAGAGCAAAAAGTTGTCTTTAGAAGTGCTTTTTATTGCTTCCTTCAAGCATATAACAAAACTATTAAAACATAAAATTGGGATATGAGAAAGTATATTTGTCTTTTACTTTTTTACCTTTTTACCTTTTTACCTTTGTCGGCACAGCAGGGTAATGACTCTCCTTTACGGAAGTTGCAGTTGGCAGAGATGGCAATTAAGAACTTCTATGTGGACTCTGTGAACGAGCAGAAGTTAGTTGAGGATGGTATTAGGGGTATGCTTGAGAAACTCGACCCCCATTCTACGTACACCGATGCAAAGGAAACCAAAGCGATGAACGAACCATTGCAAGGCGACTTTGAGGGTATTGGTGTACAGTTCAATATGATTGAAGACACACTTGTCGTTATTCAGCCTGTTGTCAATGGTCCATCTCAGAAGGTGGGAATCCTCGCTGGCGACCGTATCGTCAGTGTGAACGACTCTACTATCGCTGGTGTGAAGATGGCACGTATCGATATCATGAAGATGCTTCGTGGTAAGAAGGGAACGAAAGTGAAGTTGGGTGTTGTACGCCGTGGTGTGAAAGGTGTGTTGACCTTTGTCGTTACACGTGCTAAGATACCAGTTCATACTATCAATGCCTCTTATATGATTCGTCCTAATGTGGGCTATATCCGTATCGAGAGCTTCGGTATGAAGACCCATGACGAGTTCATGTCGGCTGTTGATTCACTGAAAAAGAAAGGCATGAAGACCCTCCTTCTCGACCTACAAGACAATGGTGGCGGTTATCTTCAGTCGGCTGTTCAGATATCAAATGAGTTCCTCAAGAACAATGACATGATTGTTTACACCGAAGGACGACGCGCTCGTCGCCAGAACTTTAAGGCAATTGGCAACGGACGACTGCAGGATGTAAAGGTTTATGTATTGGTAAACGAACTCTCAGCTTCGGCTGCAGAGATTGTCACTGGTGCTATTCAAGATAATGATCGTGGAACGGTTGTGGGCCGTAGAACCTTTGGTAAAGGACTTGTACAGCGTCCGCTCGACCTCCCTGATGGTAGTATGATTCGTCTGACAATAGCCCATTACTATACGCCAAGCGGTCGTTGTATTCAGAAACCTTATACAAAGGGCGACCTAAAGGATTATGAAATGGATATTGAAAAGAGATTTAAGCATGGCGAGTTGACCAATCCAGACAGTATTCAATTCTCAGATTCTTTGAAGTATTACACCATCCGCAAGCACCGAGTTGTCTATGGTGGCGGTGGTATTATGCCTGATAACTTCGTCCCACTTGATACAACAAAGTTCACCCGCTATCATCGTATGTTAGCCGCAAAGAGTATTATCATCAATGCTTATTTGAAGTATGCTGATGCGAATCGTCAGGCTTTAAAGGCGCAATACAGCTCATTTGACGCGTTCAATAAGGGTTATGTGGTACCACAGTCATTGCTTGATGAAATCGTGGCAGAGGGCAAGAAAGAAAAGATTGAGCCAAAGGATGCTGCTGAATTAAAGGCTACGCTTCCTAATATTGCGCTACAAATAAAGGCGCTTACAGCCCGTGATATCTGGGATATGAACGAGTATTTCCGAGTGTGGAATGCCCAGAGTGACATTGTCAATAAGGCTGTTGAGTTGGCTACGGGCAAGTAGAAAAGTAGGGTAACATAACTCTATAGAGTCTTATAACCTGACGTTATAGGGCGAACAGAATAAGAAAAGGTGCTTAATTGAACTCCAATTAGGCACCTTTTCTTATTCAGTTCTTTCGTTAAACCCAATTACTCATTAGCGACTACGCTTATTCCGACACATAAACCTTGGCATGTTATTAGGTTGAAAATTCACAGATAAAGGTTTGAAAAATCATTACATATATTCGGGTAAAATAGCTATAAACAAAGAGAAAAACACGTATAAAAGGTGTGTTTATAATCACCAGACAATCAGTTAGTTATGAAGTTGCGTAAGAAAAGGTGCTTAATTGGACTTCAAAAGGGCGTTAGTAAGGGTCTTAAAGGGCACCTTTTGCAAGTCAATTAGGCGTCTTTTAGAAGCTAAAAGAGCATGTGTTGGTTTTGAGGTAAGTGAAAATAGTTTACAAATATCAGATAGAATGGGAATAAGTGATGCAGTCTTAAAACATTGTATAAACCTTTATTCTAATTCCGAATAATAATTCTTCTGCAGTCTACCTACAATCCGTAAGCAGAGAAATGAAGTCAAATAATAGGTTCTTCCGAAATATGGAGTGATAAACTAAAAGTCTTATATAATAGGCACACGGAGTCACGGAGGGACGGAGGTAACGCACAATGTCACGGAGGTGCCGACGGCACAAAGAGCGACAGAGGTTTAGCGTACAGATTCTTGAGAACTATTTTGGGATAAACGCTTTGTATTTAAGCTAATAGAATTGGCAAACAAGCTCCGTCGCTCTATGCACCGACGGTGCCTCCGTGACTTCCATTGCTTTGTTTTAATAATCCTCCGTCTTCTCCTTTTCTCCGTGTGATATTTCGTTAGAAGCCTAACCTTAAGTGGCAAAACTTATCACTCCAAAATCCTGAAGACCCAAACAATAAGGGCTGAAACCCAAAATAGGATTTCAGCCCTTTTGTCTTTTACGTGTGAGCCGTCTACTGAAGTAGAGTTAAACGCTTATTATTTGTCACTCATCTCCTTTAATAGCGCGAGTGCTTTGTTCTCGTTTTCTTCCATAATCTCACGCTCTCCAGGACCCTTGTCGTTGATACCACAGAGGTGAAGGATACCATGAATGATAACTCGGTTAAGCTCGTCCTCATATGACTTCTTGAAAAGTTCGGCATTAGAGCGGACTGTATCAAGTGAGATAACAAGGTCGCCATTGAGCACATCATTCTCATCATAGTCGAAAGTAATGATGTCCGTGTAGTAATCATGTCCAAGATACTCGTTGTTTACTTCGAGAATCTTCTCATCATCTACGAACATATAACCAATTTCTCCAACCTTTCTACCATGCGTTGCAGCAACAGCTTTAATCCAACGAGAAATCTCTCGTTTCTTGATTTTAGGCATCTTAACGCCTTCAGCACTATATGTTATCATCGTGTCTATGTTTTATCGATGAGGCTTGTGCGCCTCTTTCTAATCGTTAATATCCCTTTGGCAAGAACTCAGTGATGTCTTTTCCAAAGTTTTTCAGTTCTCTTACAACGCTTGAACTGATACTTTCAAATTGTGGTTCAGCGTAGAAAAAGATGGTTTCAATAGAACTCAAGCGTCGGTTGATATCAGCTTGTTCGCGTTCATATTCAAAGTCTTTTACGCTACGCACACCCTTAATGATATATTCGGCTCCCTCTCTTCGTGCAAAGTCGATGGTAAGGTCGCTGTATGCCTTTACTTCAATCTTTGGCTCGTCAGCATAGAGTCGTGCTATGCGCTCGGTCCGTTCCTCCGTACTGAGCATATACTTCTTCCGCTCATTGATACCAACACCAATCACAACCTTGTCAAAGAGGGGCAAGGCGCGGCGTACAATAGAGTCGTGCCCTATTGTAAATGGATCAAAGCTTCCAACGAATATACCTATTTTCATTTGATTTTACCTTCTATATATTCCAAAGGAGTTACAACACTTATCTCACTGGTAGCAAAATCATTCTTGTTTCTTGTGACAATGATATCAGCATTTGCATTAAGAGCAGCAAAGTATTGCATTGCATCTTCAAAATCATTCCAATTAGCAGTGATAGCAGCATCTATTGCAGGTGCTCCCATACCGATAATTTCAAAACAATCTCTAATAGCAGAGAATGTTGCTATAAAGCCCCTATTCCCTAAGGATTTTCTTTCGATATAACAAGCATTTACAACTGATAGGTCACTCAACAAAAGTTCGTCTCCATTGTTAATAACCATACTTGCCACTTTCAGTGCATTCTGTGTGAACTCACCTCTTGCCTCAAGAAGATCTATGAGAATATTGGTATCTAAGAAGATTCTCATAAGTGTTTTGTTCTTAGATACTCTTCTTTTGCTTGTTTCCAGCTTTCTAAATGACTGTTTGGCAGTTTACCAGGAATCAGTGAAGGACGTTCGCAGGAGAGTATCTGCAGATAGTCGAGACGGCCTGCAACCTTGCTGATATCCTTGTTACCTGCTTTCACATTGCCCATCATTCGCATCATATTACGTGATATGTAGACAGTGGAGACACCATCTGTTTCGCTGTATTTTTCGAACAATGCCTTTTGGGCAAATACCGTTATACAGGCTATCATAGTCATACAAAGCGTTAAAATAATTCTCTTCATAATCTAATCCCTTGTTTTATTAGTGATGTTCTCGGTAGCGTCAATACCCTTATTGAGCGTCTTTGAGAATTTCATCAGTGCTTTTGACGTTTCGGCGTAAGCGTCTTTAGCGTTAGTATAGGTATCCTGTTCAGTTTGTGGAGACTTATTCTCGTTTTGGTAAACGATAGCTCCTGCTGCAAAGAGAAGCAGCAAACTGGCTGCTATCCCTACTACCCAGCGCAGGTTGATATGCCTTATCGTACGACGATTAGTGACTTCTAAGGTGTTCCACTGGCTAATCTGGCGACTGAGCCGTTCTTCCATCCCTGCTGGTGTAGGGCATTCTGATGACTGAAGAGCCGTGAAGAAGATGCGTTCCTCCGTCAAACTGGCATCGATATCACTGCCGTTGAAGTAGGTGCGCAGCGTCTTCTCCTCCTCTTCGGTGGTCATTCCATCGTAGTATCGGTCAAGTAAACGCTTTATGTCTTCAGTCTTTATCATATCTCATTGCTTTTATCTGTTCTCTAATCTTCTTTCGGGCACGGCTGAGAATACTTCTTATATTTACCTCCGTAATCCCTGTTTCGATACTGATTTCCTCAAAACTGCGGTCTTCTATGTCGCGCATCAGCATGATTCTTGCCTGTGGCTCGGGCAGGTGGATAATCAATTGCCTTACGCGTTGGTATTCGTCAGCTTCCTCTAATTGCTTACTTATGTTCTGTGAGGAGCTTACTTGCAGACTTCCCACATCTTTGTCGACTTCTTGAAGGTGTCCTGCTCTCATCTTGTCATAGAAGAGTCGGCGTAGAACCGTTATGCTATAAGCCTCTGGATTGTCAACCTTTTCCATCTTATCACGCTGCATCCAGAGTTTTAAGAAGGTTTCTTGCACCATATCCTCAGCAGCTTGAGCGTTGCTCATCAGCCTATATGCCACCGAAAAGAGTTTCCGATGGCAGGGTAGGAATAGCTGTTTAAAATCGCTTGCTTGCATAGGCAGATGTGCGCTTTAGACAATAATCGGCTATGATGTAAGGTTGTCCGCCCTATAACTTATAGCTTTTCAGATTCTTCTTGTTGGTACTTTCTTTCACAACAGAGTCGACATCGTTAGGACTTATCTTACCCTTAATCCGCACAATGGCGCCATCTTGTTTGTCAATAGCAAGGATGAGCACTTCACGAATGCACCCTTTCTTTTCTTTGAGGTAAACATAATTAGTCTCATCTGCCTGCTTATTGTAGATGATTGGCGTATATCCCTTAGGATGGAAGGTCTGAACGGTGTTTCTAAAACGGCTTTTTACAATCGAATCACAGTCGTCAAAGACAAGTATACGAAAGGATGACACCGCTTTCAGAGCCTTGGAATCGTCCGAATGGCTTTTAGCAAGCACCTTCAAGAATGACATTAAGGCTGGTGTCATATGAAGGTGAATAACGTTTTTCTCGTGCCTATATTGCTCAATCAGCCCTTTTACGCTCTGCGCTGAGGCTGATAATGTACTGAGAGCAAGGATGCCTATGATGATAAACCGTTTCATAATGTGTCTTTGTTTACTTGGTTTGTGACTTTACGACATCATCAATATTGGAAGGATTGATATGTCCTACGATATTGATGAGTGAGCAGTCTTCTTTGTCCATAGCGAAGACAACAAGGCTCTGTACTTCCTTCTCGTTGCCTTTAATGAAGATTCTGACCTTTTCGCCGTCCTCATTTGCCTTCACCATAGGTTCATATCCCTGTGCTTCTAACTTACTGATACGGTTGTATAAGCCGTCTCGAATCTTTTGATTAGCCTTCTCGAAAGTTAAAATTTGCAGTCCGTCGATTTGCTCAGCGAGTGCATTAGCGGTCTCGTCGTCGGCAGCTTTCAGTCCAAGCTTTATGAGTGTCTTAGGCAAGTTGACGTAAGTGACGTTGTTTCCACTCTTAAACTCTTTGATAATAGACTCTACCTCATCATTTATTGGTTGTGCGATGAGCGTCGTTGGGTTGGCTTTTACGGTGCAGCTTGAGCATAGAATAGCTACAGCGAATGCGATAGTAAAGATTGTTGTTCTCATTGTCTTGATAATTAATTAGGTTGGTGATTCAGTTTTCGTTCACATCTATAGAGACGGAAGATGGGACAGATTTGTGGCAAAGAAATGTCTTTTTTTTCAGTATTAGCTACTTTTATGGTATTAAGATCCTATGCAAGAAGATGATAACAACCACCAGCCATAGCTCTAATAACCCCTTTCATTTCCAGCGAAAAGAGGATTCCTGTGAGCCTCGAGATAGGAATATTCGCTTGAATAGACAAGAGATTAATCTGCAAGTCATTGTTTTTAGCGAGCACGCGAACGATAGCTTCCTCTTCTGAAGACAAATCAGGGAAAAGCGTTCGTTCAATTCCTCGTTGTTGTGCCTGCTCCAATTTGATAGCATCATCCCATCCCATCGCCTTCACAAAGTCTGTTGCTGATGTGATGAGAGCGGCACTATTGTCACGAATAAGGTTATTACAGCCCTCGCTATAATCTGAATGAACAGCGCCAGGGAAGGCAAATACTTCTCGTCCATAGCTACGAGCGATACTGCAAGTGATAAGTCCTCCACCCTTCGCAGCCGATTCTACGAGAATCGTTGCATCTGCACAACCTGCCACGATACGGTTACGTTGTACGAAGTTGCGGGCAACGGGCTGTGTATGTGTGGTATATTCCGTCAGTAATCCACCCTGTTTCACCATCTTCAAAGTTGTATCTCTGTGTCCACGAGGGTAGATATCATCGAGTCCATGAGCCAATACTCCTACAGTTTCAAAGCCATTCTCTAAGGCTGCTCGATGTGCATGGATATCTACTCCGTAAGCCAGTCCACTGAGGATGAGTACATCAGGGCAAAGAGCTTTTAGTTCTCTGACAAACGAACGGATAATATCTTGCCCGTAGGTGGTGCAGTGTCGTGTGCCGATAATATTGATAACGTGTCGATTGTTGAGGTCGGCATTACCGAGATAATAGAGTAGGATAGGAGCATCTGGACACTCCTTGAGCCGCTGTGGATAGCGTTCATCATTCATGCAGATAAGCTCAATGTTATGCAGACGGTCGTATTCCAATTCTTGTTCAGCCCATTCTCTCAGACTATCAATGTCTTTCAAGGCTTGTATGAGATGCGTTGAGGCTTCAGGAAGAATCTCTCTGATGTCTCTTTTATGTTCTATGACAGCCGTAGCAGAGCCAGCTCGCTTGTAAAGTTCAGCCAATTCGCTGAGGTTAAAGCGAGTAAGTCGGGTTAGTAAGATTGAGTTTAAGGATTCCATGGTGTAGGTAATAATCAGTAGTAGCTCCCTACCTTCCTTAGAAGAGAGGAAGGTTTAGGGAGTAGATAGACTTTTACAATACTCTTGCAAACGCTTCATCGTATTCCTTGCTACTGCCCAATCTACCATTGATGAGCGTCACAAGGTCTACATCTGCATGGAAACAGAGGCGTTCATCACTGGCACGGAAGAGGTCGTGAGAGAACACCCAGCGCAGTCCGTTCTTCTTTAATGACATACGTGAGATAATCTCGTCATCGCAAGTAAATGGCACTTTATAAGTGAGTTGCATACGTGCTACAACGGCGTCAACGCCTTTTTCGTGAAGTTCAGAGAAGCTAACGCCCAATGATTTGAGGAATCTATGGCGTGTATGCTCGGTGTAATGCAGGTAGTTTGCATTGTTAACGATACCTTGGATGTCGCACTCATAGTCGCGAACATCCAGTCTTGTCTCAAAGATGTATTTCTTCTTTTCCATAATCTATTTTGTTTTTAGGATTTTATTGGGCTTATTAGCCTTATTAGGCCTATTAGCCTTATTAGCCTAATTATCCCAATTCTCTTAACCCTTTAATTGATGAACTCCCCTTCAGATACTCATAACCAATCCTACAGCGGAGGCAATCTTTTCGGTCACAATACTCCTTCTTTAGTTGTATAAGGGCTTGCGAATCACCCGCAGTCTCTACCATTAGCCCCACTTCCTTCCACATTCTAACGATGTGATTCTCCTCTGCTTTCAAGGTTTCGAGGAAGTCGAAGGCACGTTCACAGTACTTCTCCGAGTTCTTATGTTTGCCGTATGCGAAGAGGATAGGCGCAACGGTATTGATAATCTGCAGATTTAATGATGCTGCTGATAGTTTCTTCTCGCTCTTAGCACTCTTCTCACCAAAGACGTAATGCGTCTCCCAGTAGTGTGTCACCCGTGTTGCCAATAGCTCTCTCACCTGCTTAACGCTCTCACACTCCAATAACTGAGACAATCCAGCCCGCTGTTCATAGTAGAGGTGAGCGAGTTGTGCGATACGGATATGCGGAAAGTTCTGCGGCCGTAGGCGGAGGAATCGCCATTGATTGGCATCCATTGCTTGTAGTCCAAACTTATGTGCTAAGTACTGATATTCGCTTTTCAGCTCTGTGAAATAGCTGTCGTTCAGTGCCTGCTGTTGATATCTTTCGGGGATAGCTGCTATATCTAACAATCCAGCTTGCCCCAAGAAGAAGGCTTCAATCTGCATGAGATTGTCCCGATGATGAGCCACACTCTGCAAAGGAATTAGCTTAGCCCATGTCTCGAAAGCGTCCCCATTGATGCCGAACCCATAGTTGCGGGCAAGTGTTACGAAGTAGGCTGCTTCCCAAGAGCCGTCACAGTCCTTCACTCGTTGGGCTATCGCCTCTGTCTTCTGTTCCAACCTTTCAGTCTGTAAGGCACTCATCCACGAATGAACCATTAGTTTTGAAAGACTCGGAATGATACGATAACAAGCCGGATATTCGTCTGTTGTGAGTAGTTCTTCGTAATGTTCTCGCACAGCCGTCGGCACTTGTAGTCGCATCTGTGGCGGATAATCGCCCCTTCGTGTCTTAACATCAACGTCGATAGACTCAGCCACGTGCAGGATAACATTGTTATAGTTAGGGTCGCGGTCGTGTCTGTGTAGAAACCAGTCGGAGGCACGGTCGTGTATCTCCACATTCCCCACCCACAGCGTACCGCCTATCTTCACCTTTGCATTGAAGAAGTCAGGCCCAGCGTTGTGATTATGTAGTCCAGTGTCAATGACCTCCACCTCTTGTCCGTCAGTGGTTTTAAGCCCTGTCAACGGAAACAGCTTGTGTTTCCATACGTAGTGGATGAGTTGTTCCATAAAAGATTCTTGGTTTGTAACAGTACGCAAATATACAAAGAAAATGATAAAACTAATAGTATTATCTATGTATTTTTCTTATTATTTCGTACTACAGTTTCTCACTTCTTAGTACTCCGCACCAGTGGTGTTAAGCCTTCGCACTATTGGTGTTGAGCCTCCGCACCAGACGTGCGGGGCGTCAACATGTCGATAGAAAATGAGAAGAACGGTTCAATCTTACCAATTACTCTATATGTAAAGGTCATCCCTTGACTTGTCAATACCTTATTTAAAAATACGTGAACTTATTTTGTATTATGCCGTAAATCAGCTACCTTTGCAATGTTTTAATTCAGATTAATTATGAAAATAGCATTGATAGGCTATGGCAAGATGGGGCATATGATAGAACAGATAGCCCTTGAGCGTGGCCACGAAATCGTAAGTATTATTGATGTAGACAATATAGAGGACTTCGATTCTCCCGCATTTGCATCGGCTGATGTAGCTATTGAATTTACGAATCCTACGGCTGCTTTTGCCAATTATCAGCGTGCCTTTGCACACAATGTGAAGGTTGTTAGCGGCTCTACGGGCTGGATGCAGGACCATAAGGCAGAGGTTGAGCGTATGTGTATGGAAGGTGGACAGACCTTGTTCTGGGCAAGTAACTTCTCTATTGGCGTTGCTATTTTCTCAGCTGTCAACCGTTATTTGGCAAAGATAATGAATTGTTTCCCACAGTATAACGTTGAGATGGAGGAGGTACACCATGTTCACAAACTCGATGCACCATCTGGAACAGCCATAACCCTTGCAGAAGAGATTATCAACGACCTCGATCGCAAAGATAAGTGGGTTAAAGGCTTCCAACACGCTGCCGATGGTACGGAGTCAGGCAGTAACAAGGTTGCTCCTAACGAACTTCCTATAGCCTCTATTCGACGTGATGAAGTGCCTGGCATTCATAGCATCAGTTATGACTCAGAGGCAGACAAGATAACCATTACTCACGATGCCCACAACCGTAAGGGCTTTGCTCTTGGCGCAGTCTTAGCAGCAGAATACACCAAAGAGCATACTGGTTTGCTCACAACAAGCGATTTATTTAAGTTTTAATGTTGGGTGTTAAGTGGTAGGTGTTGGGTGTTGATGGTTACTAATAATACTTTATAACAAAGCTGAAGGTAACGCACAATAGAGGAGACCATTCTTCCGAACACTCTTCCACCAACTGATATTTAATAACAAACATACTGACATAATTCATTATTCAACATTTATCACCACAATATATAGTATGATAGACAAAGAGAAAGCAGCCCTGAATCCTAAGAAGCAATGGGCAAAGTTTATTTGTGTTCTTGTTCTCTACCTCCTTTTCCTGTTCTGGGTAAAGAGTTGGTGGGGATTGTTAGTCGTTCCATTTATCTATGACGTATATATCACAAAGAAGATTCGTTGGAAGTGGTGGGAGGATTCTGAGGGTCCTATCCGCTTCATTATGGGATGGGTAGATGCACTGGTCTTCGCATTGGTAGCAGTGTATTTCATCAATCTGTTCTTCTTCCAGAACTACGTTATTCCTTCTTCTTCCCTTGAGAAGTCGCTCCTTACGGGCGATTACCTCTTTGTTTCGAAGGTAAGTTATGGTCCTCGTATTCCTGAGACACCATTGACAATGCCGCTGACACAGCACACTTTACCAATTATCAATACTAAGAGCTATATCTCTTGGCCACATTGGGACTATCGTCGTGTGAAGGGTTTGGGTAAGGTACGGCTCAATGATATCGTTGTGTTCAACTTCCCTGCAGGTGATACTATCATGAGTGAGCCTGCTTATCAGGGCAATGATTACTACCATGATGTCTATACATTGGGTACAAACTTCCTCGCACAACAGAATCCTAATATCAATCTGTCGGCGATGAACACACTCCAACAGCGTGCTTTCTTTGATAAGGCATACGCTACGGGTAGAGCTTATATTGTGAGAAATGTAGGTACCTACGGAGCATTGGATTGGCGTCCTACTGACCGTCGTGAGAACTATGTGAAGCGTTGTGTAGGTCTTCCTGGACAGACTTTGCAGATTAAGGACAAGATTGTTTATGTCGATGGAAAGGCAAATAAAGAGCCAGAGAAAGTTGAATATACCTATTTTATTAAGTTTAAAAACATCGCTGTTTCTGATTTCATAGGAGAACGTTATGACGAACTTCGTAAGGATTTAGAAATCAGTGATGAGGATGTACAAACGCTCAGTCTTCTGAAAGGATATGACTTGAGCCAAGGTAAAGTGCTTAATAAGGATATTCTGTCTTATGATGGTTATATGCCATTGACAAAACGAGCCGTTGCTGAGCTGAAGCGTCAGGGTCTTGTACAGTCTATCCGTCCTGTAACAGATAAGGATCTCTACTCTGGTCCGTATTATCCACTCAATGGTTTTACTGGTTGGACACGCGATAACTATGGTCCTATTTGGATTCCAGCAAAGGGCAAGTCGATTAAGTTGACATTAGAGAACCTCCCTGTTTATGAGCGTTGTATCAAGGTATATGAGGGCAACGACTTACAGGTTAAGAACGGAAAGATATATATCAACGGTAAACTATCTAATAGCTACACCTTTAAGATGGACTATTACTGGATGATGGGTGATAACCGTCATAACTCTGCCGACAGCCGTTTTTGGGGCTTTGTGCCAGAGGATCATGTCGTTGGTAAGCCAATCTTCATTTGGTGGTCAAGTGATCCAGACCGCAAGGGCTTTGGAGGAATCCGTTGGCACAGATTGTTTAACTGGGTTGATAATATAAAGTAGGTCCCCTAAAGGACCTCCCCAAGCCCCTCCAAAGGAGGGGATGTGCAAGTTACCTGTGTTTGGTAAACGTTACACATCCCCTCCTTTTTTGTCATTGTTCAATCATATTATACGTAAAACTGTTATGGCATATTCTGATAACAATAACATTGTCAATTCAAATAAGACCGACATCGGTAACTTGACATCCCCTCCTTCGGAGGGGCTTGGGGAGGTCTTACTCTCCTCTGCTTACTTTGCGCCCATTCAATGGTATCAGAAACTGAATCGCTATGACAGCTGTCTGATAGAGCAACACGATAACTTTGTTAAGCAGACCTATCGTAATCGTTGCGTAATTGCTTCTGCAAATGGTCCACAAACCCTCTCTATTCCTGTCGAGAAGTTTGAGAGTCTGAAGTGTCCGATGAAGGATGTGCGTATCAGCGACCACGATAATTGGCGTCACCAGCACTGGAACGCATTGCTGTCGTCTTATGGTGAGAGTCCGTTCTTTGAATATTATGAAGACGATATACGTCCATTCTTCGAGCGAAAATGGACGTATCTCTATGATTTCAACTGGGAGATAACGTTGAAAATGTGCGAACTCATCGACATTATGCCTTGTATGCGTCGCACAGATGCTTATCTGATGGATATTCCCAATGGAACTGTTGATTTCAGAGAGATAATTCGTCCGAAGCATCCGGGTGTTGACAGCGACTTCATTTCTCGTCGTTACTATCAAGTTTATCAACAGAAGTTTGGCTTCCTGCCTAACCTTAGTATTCTTGATTTGCTTTTCAACGAGGGTAATGAGAGTGTGCTATACTTATAAGAGGTCGTAAATGCAGTGTTTCTTAGGCTGTAATAATCCCTTTTTATCTCTCTTCTCAATTCTTTAAAAGGTATGTTTTGCGAATTATTTTCATGAAAAAAAGAAATTATTTACGTGAAAAGAAATATTTATTTTCATGAAGAAAAATATTTATTTTCATGAAAATAATTCGATAAAGGCGTAGAGTTGTTGTCTTAGAACAGCTCTACGCCTTTTGTTTTTAGCCTTTTCAGCGTTTTATTTTGTATCTTCTTAAACCAAAATAGAAGGGAGATTGGATTATAACTGTCCAGCCTCAACCTGCAAGACAATACGCTCTACAAGTCTGTCAGCTCCATTTGGCTCGTAGCGTTTCTTCAAACTACTACCGAAAGCCCAAGCAAAGGCTTGATAGAAACCTGCTCGCACAGGACCGAGGAAAGCCTGTACCAGTTCGTAGGAAGTCGAATTACACTCTCGATCGATAAGCTTGATAAGCAACTTACCTTGGGTGAATGTTAGCTTCTTCATACGTGGCTTATAGGTGTTCCAGATTTCTTTCTCCACCTTCTTCATGTGTTCGTCACGCTCTTTCTTAGTAGGAATAGTCTCAAGATAAGCACCCGTTTCCAAAATAATCTGATGACACTCCTTGGCGATTGGAAGTACCTTTTTGATGTTATAAACCAATCGATAGTAGGCTGTTTCCTGCGATTTATTCTTGAATTCAAGCGGTGGAAAGACGTAAACCTTGCTCGTTCTGACATATTGAATGCTGTCAGCGCCTACCTTTGCCTTACCGATGTGAACCATAGGCACAAACGTCGGAGAGTCCATATCTACCACACGATCCTCGGGGTTGATATGGTCTTGCGCTGTTGCAGCTGTAGAAAGCAATAGTAGCGTTCCAAGTGTGAAAAGCAATCGTTTACTCATAACTGATTCATAATCCAACTTCTCGTTGGGTACAGTTTATTTTCTGCAAAAGTAGCGATTATTTCTGAAGTGTGTTAGGAATTTAATAATAATTTGTCATTTACCCTCATTAATTGTCTTTATATATTGATTTTAGTCCCGATAAAGGCAACTACTCCATGACTATCTTTGGGTTATGAGATAGGATAGAAAACTATACTTTTTGTCGTATTTATAGGACTTATCCTATGCTTTTACATATCAATATGTCAGCTTTATATCATCTTGATTTCATATACTCCTTTCTTTAGCTTGCTTTATGACGCTAAAGAAAGTTAAACGCCTTATATTTATGTAGGGTATTTGTAAAAGCTATCAATATTTTTTCTACTTTTGTGAAACAAACCATAGCGCAGAACACAACACTAACGGAAGCGGTTTATTACGCCCGTTGTAGCTGGTTTACTTCGGTTTAACCTGTAACGTGAAGTTTCAGGAGTGTGACTACATTCTGTGTCAGTTTATTTTATCGTTAGAGTTTATCCTTAAAAAAGAACGAAATAAAACATATATCATGATGAAGAAGACACTACTATGTAGCTGCCTATTTGCATTTTCTTTGGGTGTACAGGCGCAAGATAACCATGGATATGGGGTAGACGACAGTCAGTTTAAGTCACTTGCTGAAGAGGTGGCACACTTAAAGAAAAGCAACGATATGTTTAATGTCTATATCAACTATGCTGCTAATGCGCAGGTAGTATCGGATGCAGACCACCAGTGGAGTACAGGTTTCACGAATAAGCACCTCCGTTTAGAAATCAAAGGTAATCTAACCGATAAGCTCTACTATCGTTTGTGTCATCGTCTGAACAATACAACAGAGGCGAGAAGTGAGGATAATCTTGCTAAGGCAACCGATATTATGATGATTGGTTATAAGTTCTCTGATAAGTTTCGCCTTGAAGCTGGAAAGGTATGTCAGAGTCTTGGCGGTTTTGAAGTGGATGAGAACCCTGTCTATATCTATCAGTTCTCTGATATGACGGGCTCTATGGATTGTTATATGGCAGGTGTTACAGCCGTATATAAGCCTGTTCCGTCACAAGAGTTTGTACTTGGTATTACCAATTCTCACAACGAAAAGTTCAGTGAGGTATATGGTAATAATCCCGTATCCATCGAGGGTGATGGTACATATAGTAGACTGTTGGAGAAGCCACGTAACCCACTTGCCTACTGTTTGAACTGGAATGGAAGTTTTCTGAACGACAGATTGCATACACGTTGGTCATGGGGAATACAAGGAGAGGCGAAACATAAGTATAGTCGTATTCTCATCTTGGGACAGAAACTACAGTTAGATAGACTGCAATGTTACTTTGATTACATGGCTCAAAACGATGGAATCGACCGTTTGGGCATAGCGACAAACGAATTGGGGAGCTCATTCTCTGGATATACTGGTAATGTATGGATGAGCGATATACATTATAATTCCTTCGTAACAAAGCTCAATTGGCAGTTTGTTCCACGTTGGAATCTGATGTTGAAGGGTATGTATGAGACGGCAAGTGTCACAAAGATTGACCGTTTTAAGGACTTCCGTAAGAGCTATGGCTATGTAGGTAGTGTGGAGTATTATCCTATTAAGGGGCAAGACCTGCGTATCTTCTTAGCCTATGTGGGTAGGAAAGTTACTTATAAAGAGGGTGTTGGCTTGGATAAGTATAATACCAATCGCATCGAGTTGGGCTTTAAGTACAGAATCAAAGCTTATTAAAAGTAGGAAAAGAAAAGGATAGGAAAGATACTGAGAGGCATAGGAAGGGTTGGAACTCTTCACGAAAAGAAGTAAGTATACGCACTATAAGTCGGATAGAAAAGTCAGATAATTGTCGTAGAAACTTCATGAATCAGTGTTTTGAAACATCCTAATAAATAAAGAAAATAAATCATTCTCTTCTCGTTAGTGAAAGAGATCAACGCTAACTTTATCAAAACAGAATCATGGAAGAAAAGAAATTTCGTGTAGAAAGCGACCTCTTGGGTGAGCTTCAAGTTCCAGAAGAGGCTTATTATGGTGTGCAGACACAGCGTGCCATCAACAATTATCACATTTCACGCAAGCGTATGTGTGATTATCCAGACTATGTTGTTGCTATTGCTTACGTCAAATTGGCTGCTGTAGAAACCAACCGTCAGCTCGGTGAAATCAGTGATGAGGTGGCTGATGCGATGGCACAAGCATGCCGTGAGCTTATTGATGGTAAGATGCACGAGAACTTTGTGACCGATATGGTACAAGGAGGTGCGGGCACATCTGTTAACATGAATGCCAATGAGGTGATTGCCAATCGTGCTTGTGAGATTATGGGTCACAAGAAAGGTGAGTTCCAGTACTGCTCTCCTAACGATCATGCTAACTGCGGTCAGTCAACGAATGATGTTTATCCAACTACCATTCGTCTGACACTTATCCTACTGAATAAGAAACTTGTGGCTTCTTTGAGCGAACTCATTGCTGCTTTCCGTAGAAAGGGTGAGGAGTTTAAGCATGTTATAAAGATGGGTCGTACACAGCTTCAAGATGCTGTCCCTATGACAAGTGGTCAGGAGTTTAATGCCTTTGCCAATACATTGGAAGAAGAGATTGCCAACCTTAATCGTAATGCTGCCCTCTTGCATGAAATCAATATGGGAGGTACTGCTATCGGAACAGGTCTGAACGCTGCTCCTGGCTTCCCAAAGATTTGTGCTGAAAAGCTAAGCGAATTGACCGGTATGGAGTTTATTGCAGGTGCCGACCTTGTTGAGGCTACACCTGATACAGGTGCTTATGTAAGCTATTCAAGTGCTTTGAAGCGCTTAGCTGTTAAACTTTCTAAGATTTGTAACGACCTTCGTCTGTTGGCTTCTGGTCCTCGTTGTGGTCTGAATGAAATCAATCTTCCACCGATGGCACCGGGTTCAAGTATCATGCCTGGTAAGGTGAACCCTGTTATCCCAGAGGTAACAAACCAGACTTGTTTCAAGGTTATCGGTAATGATACAACTGTTATGATTGCTGCTGAGGCTGGACAGTTGCAGCTGAATGTAATGGAGCCAATCATCACTGAGTGTCTTATTGAGGACCTTACTTGGTTGCCAAATGCTATGGACACGCTGCGTGAGAAGTGTATTGACGGTATCACTGTGAATAAGGATCGCTGTCTTGAGATGGTGAAACACTCTATCGGTATCGTAACAGCACTCAACCCATACATCGGATATAAGAATAGCACGAAGATTGCTAAGGAAGCTCTTGCAACAGGTGGCTCTGTTTATGACCTTGTACTTGAACATAAGTTGCTTTCTAAGGAGAAACTTGATGCAATCTTGTCACCAGAGCACATGCTTGCACCAGAGGAAAGAGTGAAGTAAAAAAGCTTTTTATGTTCGTGTTGATTAGCAGTAAAAAACTGCTTTTCGCATACTAACTATAATGAAGATGCTGTATCCACACGTTGGATATGGCATCTTTCTTTTTGTGGTGGCTGTGGAAGTAGTCTAATATCCCACTGATATGTTGTTCTCTACAACTTAAAACCACTGTGTTCTATTGTCCCTTTTCTCCTTATAGATATACTTTGACGAGTTTTCATGATGGAAAAGACGGAGTATACGTGTATAATCCTCCCCTTATCATTGCCCTATATTGTGGAGCTTAACCTTGTTTGTTTTGTCCTAATTTTTCACATATCGAATTTTAAAAGACCACTAAATGGCTTGCAAATAACGCCCTTTTGGCTTGCAAAAGATGCCCTTTAGCAACGTTACTAACGCCCTTTTGAACCCTTATTAAGCACCTTTTAAAATCCACTGACTATGCCTAAATTTACTTCACACGTTTTTGGTTATTGTTACTGAATTGGTTTACATATTTTTTACTTGCTTCCTGAACAGCTTTACACCCCCATGGAAACTTTACTGATTCGCTTTACATAGTCATAAACTTTGACAATGAAGTCCGAACGTGTGTAGCACATGTTCAAAGTTAATATTTTTCCTTCAACTTACAAAATTTAATACCATGAAAAGCACAGAAGCCCTTATGCCGCATTGCAGTGCTTTTCTCTCATTTGTCTTGGCGTAAGCATGCCGTTGCTCATATGAGGTCTCTTATTGTTGTAGAAGTCTATGATACCGGCAATGATGCATCGTGCATCATCGAGGTTCTTCGGTCGTTTCATGTGGTAGAGCCACTCTTGCTTTATTATTCCGTTCACTCTTTCGGCGATTGCATTATCTGTAGGGTTGTAATCCTCAGTCATGCTTATGCACGAGTGTATACTCTCCAGCCTTGCCACGTAGGCGTTGCTGCAGTATTGAACCCCACGATCAGAGTGGTGCGTCATCAGCGAGAGATCCATACCCTGTGACTGTTCTATTGCCATGTCAAGGGCAGAAAGTGTATTGACAGCCTGCAGACTGTCAGAAAGCTTCCATCCGATTATCTCATGAGTGAACGCATCGGTTATGAGGTGAAGATAGACCACACCATCCTCAGTATCTATATACGTGATGTCTGCTACCCAGAGCTGTGCAGGATGTGTAAGAACCATTCCTTTTGCCGTGTTCTTATACTTGAAATAGTTGTGATTGGAGTTCGTGGTGTGGCGACATCTGGATGGCTTCAGCATAAGGTGATACTTGTGCATTAGCTGGTAGAACCTGTCGCGCCCAAGCATTAAGCCAGGATAGATATCCATAAGCATGTGCAAAAGTTTCTGTGCACCTATACGAGGAGCATCTGCACGAACATCCATAACGGCACGTACGACAATTTTCTCAGTAAGCTTACGGCGTTCCCTCTTCTCTTTACTCACAGAGTAATAGCCTTCACGAGTCTTGCCAAACAGTCCACTCAGCAGCCCAATTGATAAACCAGGGTTGCTGACTCGAAGGCTGTCTACTGCTTGGCGCCAGCTTTTTTTAGCAAATCCTCCCCGTATTCCTTACTGCTTATCTCTATGACCTTCATCAACCCTTGATTGCGAAGTTCAGAATACTCCAAAGCTTTCTTCAAATTGGATACTTGTTCCTCAAGCTCTTCCTCACGGGTTAGAGGGGCTTTCTCCAGATCTTTCTTACTACGCATAGCTTTTACTTTAGTAATAATATCATGAGACAAAGATAGCTTTTTTTCATCTAAATCATACTTCTTTTGCCATTGATAAAAGCTGGCACTACCAATGTCATACTTGCGACAGATGAAATTAATTGACACATCTGACGAGTAATACTCACGAAGTAAAGTGAGAATAAAGTCCTCACTGAATCTTCTGCGTATAGAATGTTTACTTCCCATTTTGAATTTTAAATGTTAAAACGATGTGAAGTAAATCTGGTATAAGACACACCTTTGCAACTATTTGATAATAAACGACTTGCAAAAGAGATGAAATAGCTCGATTTTAAGCTGTTTTCCTACCTTTTCTTTGAATATTTTGTCAATATATTTCTTTGCCTTTTTGTGTGAATTTCACATGGAGTCAGAGATTACGGAGGTTTTATTCTACCATGATAGGAACATCAAATATCATTTGAGTTCTTGTAACTCTTTATATACTTCCCTTTCTCAAAGTAATGGAAATTTGCGTAGTTCAGTTCCTTATCTGTATGTCCAGTCAAGGGTGAATAGAAAAGATCAAGGTATTTTGCCCTCCATTTAGTCGGGAACTGCTTTGTATCAATCATTAGCATAGGGAACGTAGTATGCTTTTGTTTGAATATGTCATCATATATATTCGAGATGATAAGGACGTTAATTCCCTTGTCTTTGCATTGAGATACTAAGGCTGCAGGCGACACACAATAGGTAGAATGACAGAAAGGAGTATAATTATATAGCAGTACTTTATCGTGTGTTTCGATATATTGTTTTACCTGATTAAGGCTGACTTTGTATACTTTTGAGAAGTCATGAATGTCATCAATGTTTTCTTCAAGCGTTATAACTCTCTCCTTTTGTGTATCCGATAGATGGGAATAGCCAGAGGTTAAGCCTGCAATTTGGCATGATGAGAGTCCCAAGAGTATTAAAGCTGATAGAAATAAATGTTTCATAAGGTAGATTTAATTATTCAATAAAATGTGCTACAAAGATAAGGATAAATCATTAGATTATGCAGAAAACCTAACTAACAAGTTCTTTTAATACCACTTCTTGTTCTCTATAGAAGCTTTTTTCATCGGCTTCTGATACGGGGTTAATCTCCTCTAAACTCGCTGCAAGGTTCTGCATCTCCCATGTAATGGAATAGCCTAACTGTTTACGCATGGCAATACATTTATCTAATTCGTAGCGGGCACGGCTTTTATCCTGTCTAAAGAGTAAGCCTGCAAGGGTGAAACGCATACGTTGTCGGAACTTTTCCTCTCGTTGTGCGGAGATAGCTTTACAGAGAAGTGCAATCTTGTAGCGTTCGTCATCAAGGAGTTCTGACAGCTCGTGATAGAGATAGGACTGTCGGTGGCGCTTGATAAGATGGGTATAAATATTGATTGCCTTATCTTTTTTGCCCATAATCCGATAGACCATTGCTTTGTAACGTTGGTTGTGCATATTGTAAGGACTATGCTTCAGGGCTTCAGCTAATATCGGTGCAGCCTTTAAAGCCATGTCAACAGTAGGCTTACTTTCCACTTCCTTAAATACTTTTCCTACGATACGCATTCCTATTGAGGGAATAGGATGTCCGTTGCCTTGTTCCATTGTCCAGTCTTCATCTGTCAGTCGGGTGATACCCCATTGTGAGATGAAGTCAAGCATAGAAAATCCTGGATGATGGTCGAAGACCAATAGTGAGGCACGCATTAAGGCGCTTTGTCCCTTAAGGTCCTTGTCGTCCATCGTCGGATAGAGTCTTAGCAAACTCTTGAATATCTTATATGCCTCTTCTAACTGGCGTTGTTGATAGCGAAGCTTCATCATGTCTACACCTACCCAGAACATAGCTATGGTCGTGTAATGTCCCTTGTGTACAGCATACATCGGTAGAATGGCAGCGTATGCCTCCTCCGTACGTCCCTGCTTGCGCAGCATAAAGATGTCTCTTATCTCCATCTTTCCAAAATTAAAGAAAGCAGACGCCAAAGCCGAAACAACAGGTTCGTCTTTTAGCGTCTGCTTTTTATTTAATAATTTTCCTTTTCAACCTCAGTTATTACTGATTTGTGACCGTCAAACTTCCAGATGTATCAGGGTTTGGTTTACAAGCCACATTGTTATGTGTCTCGTATTCAAGGATGAAGAAGTTCATCCATGGGCATACATAACCTTCCTTAGAATTGATTCGTGCAGATGGTTCATAATTGGTATTGTCCTTTCTGCGAATCTGAAGCGCAAGTCGTTTATAGTCGAAGTACGTGATTCCCTCGCCCCAGAACTCTATGCGTTTCTGTACCATCAGTTCTTTTATGAAGTCCTCCATCGTGGCGACATTATTTGCCTGATAAGAGTTATCGGTGTAACGATAAGTGTTCATAAAGTCTTTCAGAGCCGTAACACCTGCTGCAACACCATCAAGGTGGGCTGTAGCTTCAATGTCGATAAATACCATTTCTTCCATGCGCATCAAAGGAAGACTGATGAATTGTCCCTCGTAAGTATCAGTGATATTACCCTTTGCAGGACGGAACTTGATGTTAGCATAGGCTGGTAGCTGCTTCCAAGTCTCCTCATCTAAGAGGGAAAGTCTTTCCTTCTTAGTGCCAATGGTGATAGAGTCATATTTCTCGTAACCCTCATGTGTACCTGCAGCGGTCGGGTCAATCCATGAATAATGGCGCCAGTCACCTTCCGGCATCTTATCATAGAGCGCACTACCAATCATACGAGTAGCACCGTATGCGCCAGCAAGTCCCCAAGTCGTTTCTGATGACATGGTGCTGGTGAAGGTATAGTAGATATAGCTAATTTGCTCACGTGTGGTATAGCCTAACTTCCACATCCATGCTTGGTTTTCCTTGTTAAAGCCGTCTTGTGTGCTATGCCACTGTGCTTCGGTAACAGGACTGTAACCACTGGCAGCCTTACGAGCATAGGTACGTGCCTTCTCATAGCACTCACGAGCTGTGGTTATACCTAACTTATCATACTCAATGCTTGCAGAGTCTTCTGCTGCTATGGCTGTGTTAAGGTCTGCACTACTCTGATCAAAACGACTTGCCATTTCCATCCAAAGGCGTGCCTTGAGTCCATAGACTACACTAAGGTTAGGCAAGTTCTTGTCGGGACGTGTATAATTAGCCAGATACTCCTCGGCATGGTTGAGGTCAGTAAGGATGAAGCGATACATCTTATAGAACGGAGCACGTGGATTGTGGCGTTGCATTTCTTTCGTTGTCTTTTCGGTAACGATAGGAACTGTGAGCCCCCATATCCCATTTTTTGTCGCCTTATCATCCAAACTTGCAATGCCAGTCTTCTTGAATTCGAACTGACGAGCTATGTCAAGATAAGCCATTGCACGATAAGCCAGAGCTATACCTAAGTAGTTTTTAGAGGTTGGTGAGGCTGTGGCAGGATCTACTACACTCGTTACATTGTTACAGGTAGCAATGAAATCGTAGTAAAAACGATAGGTGTAATAAGCCTTGAAACGGGTGTTGACACCGCTTTCCACTGTCGTCCAATAGCTATAGTTACTACTATAAACAGGGAAATCACTTCCTAAGACATCCCTATAATGCATCTGACAAGGATAACCCCAGTCGTTGAGAGGGTCACCAGACCCCCAAGAGTCAAAGGTTATCATATAAGAAAGGATACCATTGATAAGTCCTTCTTGTGAAGAAGGCATCTTTCTTACTTGGTCAGAAGTTAATACTTCCGACGGTTCAATGCTATCGATGCAAGAAGTAAAGCCAAAGGTAATAGCAACGATAGCCAACGTTATGATGTGATTTGATATTAAGCGTTTCATAATGACGTACTATTAATGTAAGAAGATGGTTAGAATGTTAGTTTAATACCACCAGAGATGGTTCTCGTTGGGCTATAGATGGATGTACTACTACCTCCAGAGAAGGAACCACGTGGGTCGAATCCCTTACGCTTACTCCAAAAGTATACGTTGTCAGCAGCCACATATATGCGTACATTCTCCAATCCTATTTTACTTACCCATAGCTTAGGTAGGGTGTAGCCAAGGTTGATATTCTGTAAGCTTAGATAGCTACCGCTGATGAGGAAACGGTCACATTGAGCACTGACACTTGGATCGTCATATTGCCAACGAGGTATATTACTGGTCGGATTACTTGCTGACCAAGAGTTGAGAACGTCTTTATGGATAGTTGTTCCTCCTAAGGTACCACTCGGTGGACCCATAAAACCTGCGTAACCACTGTCGTATGAAAGTCCTCCTAACGAATAAGCGAAGGAGATAGAGAAGTCGAAACCATACGCATTTAGCGTTGTTCCAAAGCCACCATAGAGGTCTGGGTGTGGACTTCCGCATGAGTAATAGCCCGCATTACCATAGACATCTGTCGTCTTAAGGGTTCCGTCAGGGTCAGTGTAGTACCACATAGCCTTTCCTTCATTAGAAACACCAGCATAACGAGGCATATACCACTCGTAAATAGGAAGTCCCTCGGCATAGAGTCTATCACCACTACTATAGCCAGGATGCCCATCTACAACGAGATCAGCTTTGAGGACGTCAGCGAGTTTGATGATTTCATTCTTGTAAGTAGTTGCATTCACGTTGACATCCCATGAGATATTTTTAGTTTTTAAGACAGTAGCAGAGAGATCAACCTCCACACCTTTGTTCGTCATATCACCAATATTGTCGTACGTTCCTTTGTAACCAGCAGAGTAAGGAGCAAAGACAAAGCAGAGCATATCAGTTGTTTTCTTATAGAAATACTCAATACTACCACGCAAACGGCTATTGAACAATTCAAAGTCGAAGCCTGCATTGAAGTTGTTATTAGTCTCCCAAGTAATATTAGGGTTGCCCTTTTCAGACAGAACTAATCCAACCTTATTGTTCGTGTTTACGATACTATAAGTATCAATATAGTGGAAATCGCCAATATTATCATTACCTTGCTGACCGAAAGAAGCCTTTAGTTTCAACATGTTCAACCATTTGAAAGGTTTCATGAAAGGCTCTTTCGTAATAGTCCAAGCACCACCAAAGGAGTAGAAGTTACCCCAACGATGATTAGGATCAAAGCGACTGGAAGCGTCACGACGGAAAGAAAGACTTCCAAAGTACTTCTGATCGTAGTCGTATTGACCACGGAAGAAGAAGCCTTCAGACTCATATTCACTATTACCAGACTCTCCTGTGTTATCCATCTTTATTGCTCCAGCAAGCGTTTGGTTGGTAAAGTAGGATGCCATACCAAGTTTACTACCCCACAAGCTTTCGTAGTTGTAGCGATAGAACTCATGACCAAGGAGCAATTCCATGTGATGATGACCAAAGTCATGGTTGTAATTCACAAGTTGTTGGAAGTTATAAGAGAAGGTTTGGTCACTTGTTCTGGTCACAACACCCGTTGGATAAGTCGTATGACTGTATCCATAGAAAGGCTGTTTTGTCTCAGTTGCACGTGAGTTGTTGACGGTCACCGTACCATTAAGGGTAATCTTCAATCCCTCAAGAGGCATGATATTCGCATAGCCATAGAGCGAATACATATTAACCTTCGAACTATTCGTATTCAACGCATTCTCTTGTAATGGGTTGATGTTAGGTAACGTAGGACGTCTTAGTCCAATAACAGCACCATTACCATAATCATACATCTGTCCATTCTCATCTGTCATGATGTTCCCTTGCTCATCACGAATGAAGGCAGGATAGATAGGTGCGACATTATTCAACTGATAGAAAAGACCATTATCATCCGATGGTATAACATGGTATTTAGCCCGAGAGAAGTTCATGTTCGTACCCACCTTCAACCATTTGCGTGCTTCATAGTCCGCTTTGGCACGAATGGTAATACGTTCAAAGTCTGAATGATATGCCACACCTTCATTGTTTAAGTAACCCAAAGAAAGGTAGTATTGCATCTTATCGCTACCTCCAGTCAGGTTTATATCATACTCTTTGCGTAATCCGTTACGAAAGGCAAGGCTCTTCCAATCGTCTGGTAGGATAGTATAACGTTTACCATTATGCTCAATAACACGTCCTAATGTGGCATGTGGATTCATACGACCATCTTCCCCAATGAGCTGTTCTCCGTTTGGAACAGTAAATATTGGATATCCCAATCCACCCGCTGCACCAGGTGCAACGAGTTGTTTGTTAGCCTCAATAGTAGCTTGAGCAGGGGTCAATCCGAGTCCTTTCAGTTGATAATTATACAATGCATTATAGTAAACCTCATAGTATTTAACAGGATCATCAATAGTCTCATAGTAGCGTTTAATACGACTATTCGTACCCCATCTCATATCAACAGAAATATGTGCATTACCAACTTGTGCATGTTTTGTTGTCACCATGATAACACCATTTGCTCCTCGTGCTCCATAGAGTGCAGTAGAAGATGCATCTTTCAATACGGTTACAGAAGCCACATCGGCAGGGTTAAGGTTGTTCCAACCGCCATCGTAAGGCGCACCATCTACTATAATTAGAGGGCTTTGTCCCGCGCTAATACTACTAAAACCACGTACACGGATAGAAGGGGTTGAACCAGGTTCTCCGCTGTTGTCTATAATCTGAACACCAGCAGCCTCACCTTTCAAACTACTCATTACGTTATTGACCTGCTTATGTTCAATCTTTTTAGAGTCAACAATGGCAGCAGAGCCTGTAAAAGCCGAACGCTTTTGTTCACCGAAGGCAGTTACAACCACCTCGTCCAACGCCGAGTTGTCGTTAATCATCGTAATCTTCATTGTCGGTTTGGCAGGACCAGTGAAGGTTTTCATACCGACATAAGATACTTCCAACTTAGCACCAGGCTTAATATTGGCGAGTGTAAACTTACCGTCCATGTCTGTTGGTGTAATCAGTTTGCTGTCACCGACTACCTGAACCGTTGCACCGATAATCGTTTCACCAGTTTCGTCGACAACAACACCCGAAGCAGTGAATACTTGTTGGGCAAAGCTGACGATTGCCGACAGCATAAATAAGGTAGAAAATAAGAGTCTTTTCGTATTCATAAGGCAGGTCTTTATGTTATTTTCAAGTAAGGTTGTATGTAATAGATAATTATGTCGCAAATATAACTAAAAGTTTCAAACAATCAAATAAAATCATGGAAATAATTTAAAAAAATAACATTTGGTGTTCTTTAGGCTTGTAAGTGTTATTCTTACAAGGAAGCTATTAGATGTGGATGTCATCTTTTTACATGGTTAATAAGAGTTTGTTTCCATTGAAATATATTTTCTTCTTTAGGCTAATCTGTTCGATAATAAAGCAAAATATGTTGAGGCTCTAATGAGCGATTTTGGTTAAATTAAAGGTTATATGAGAAAATAACATTACCTTTGCCATAGAAACAAACAATCAAGGTGATATGAAATATCTATTGGTATCAGATATCCACGGATGTCTGCCAGCACTGGAGAAGGTGCTACAATTCTATGATCGTGAGCATTGTGACATGCTTTGCATACTTGGAGACATACTTAATTATGGTCCACGCAACTCTATCCCAGAGGGAATAGATGCTAAGGGGATAGTGGAAGCACTAAATAAACGTGCTAATAACATCGTGGCAGTACGTGGAAACTGTGATGCAGAAGTTGATCAGATGCTACTTGATTTCCCAATGATGTCCGACTATTTGATGTTAGTTGATGAGGGACGAAAGATTTTCCTAACACATGGACATATCTATAACAAATCCACAATGCCAAAAGGTCATTTCGATGCGATTGTCTATGGGCATACACATCTTTGGGAACTCACCCAGCAGGAGGGTACACTTGTTTGCAATCTCGGCTCTATCACTTTCCCAAAAGGTGGGAATGTGGCTACCTTTATGACCTATGAGCATGGTGTCTTCACAGCTTATACGCTTGACGGAACACCACTAAAGCAGGAAAGAATTTAGGGAGAAGTTATTAAATCAATAAGCCTTATTAGCCCAATAAGCCTAATTGGGCTAATAAGCCTAATAAACAATAACCACCTAATGCTCTCCTTATATCAGTCCTTTCTTTCCAAAGAATAGCTTTGAGATGCCCGTGACATCCATCAACCATGTTATGCCAAACGAGCCTGTAATGGCAAATACCACACTGACCACAAGGAAGAACATTCCCGTCGGCTCCACACGAAGCAGCAACGGCTGATAGAATTTGGCAAGAATTGTGAAGATAGGAGAGAAGAGTAAGAGGGGTAAAGTGTTACGCCCGATAAAGAGAAAGAGGTCGCGCAGAGGTTGAGGAATCCCTAACTGATAGATCCACAACAGCGAACCGATAACTAAAAATACCAAACATGCACCTGCAAAAGATGCCTTATCGTAATGGGTTGGGTCGATACACCATACTACTAAAAGTCCTAATGTCCACCAACGTGCAGGGAAAGCTTGGCGGAAATTGCCCACTGCTTGACGTACGATAGCACCTACAAGGAAGTAGGCTGCATTGGCTATTGAGAGTAATTCGCAGCCGTAAGAGATTAACCAAAGGAACAGAGCAAGAAGTGTAAACCTACCTAACAGCACTTGATTTTCCAAACTCATTATTTTGATAGGCAGCAGTGGTTTCTCTTGTTTCAATACCGATGAAAAACGCCCTTTAGGTTTTCTGAATGCGATATAATAGAAGATACCGCAAATCATCAAGGTATGTAAGTACCAATAAGGACCCATCGGATGAAGGAAGATATGGTCAATCAGTACTCCTGCGGTTAGATGATCAATGTGTTCTCGGATAGGGAGTAGCGAAGCCATTACGGTATATCCGCTTTCCATCACTGCATAAGGGATGAAAATCCAAAGCATAGTTTTTCCCAAAGCAGCCCACGACTTATTCACATTAAACAGATAACCCGACACTAACAGGAAGCCCGGCATGTGGAAAGTATAGACCAACTGTTTAGCAACAGGGTAGGTGTCGCCGATATAGGTAAGGTGGAAGGCAATCATCAACGTGATGAAGACGAACTTGAGAAAGTCCAGTTCTTCCATTCTTGCCTTGGGTTTATGCATTTGAATAATCATGGCGACAAAGTTAGGAAATTAGTAGGACACTTCAAAAAGATGTAGTTGTAAAAGAATAATTAGCCTCTTAAATTTCGAGATTTGATAGGTGTTAGCAATTTATTATCATCCTCTGACAAAGAAAACTTTTTCATTTAATACTTCGAAAATCTGTAGATAAAGGTTTGAAAAATCATTACATAAATCCGAGTAAAACACCTACAAATAATGATAAAAACACCTTTAAATGACGAGTTTGTAATAGGCAGTAAATCAGTTGGTTATAAAACTGCGTAAGTAAAGATGCTTAATTGGACTCCAAAAGGGCGTTAGTAAGGGTCTTAAAGGGCGTCTTTTGCAAGTCAATTAGGCGTCTTTTAGAAGCCAAAAGAGCATGTGTTGGTTTTGAACTGCGCGAAAATAGTTTACAAATATCAGTGCATAAGGAAACGATTAAAAGAAAAACTCCATTGCATTGTTCGTTGTGAACGTTTGCAATGGAGTCTCTTTTAATCGAATAATCCCGGTTGTAGAGGATTGTCTTGATATGAGTTTCGTCCGAGATGGTCGTAGGCAAGCTGTGTTGCCACACGTCCACGAGGGGTTCGTTTGATGAAACCTTCCATAATAAGGAAAGGTTCGTAAACCTCTTCTACCGTACCAGAATCCTCACCGATAGCAGTGGCAATGGTTGAGACACCTACTGGACCGCCACGGAACTTATCGATAATGGTGAGTAGAATCTTGTTATCTATCTCGTCCAAACCATATTTGTCAATGTTCAACGACTGTAGTGACATCGTAGCGATTTCGGGTGTGATAGTACCATTACCCTTCACTTGTGCGAAGTCGCGTACACGGCGGAGTAGGGCGTTACAGATACGTGGCGTACCACGTGATCGACGCGCAATCTCGTTAGCAGCTTCGTCCACGATAGGCACTTTTAATAGGGCAGCCGAGCGCTTGATAATGCGCTTTAAAGTCTCTGGATCATAATACTCCAAATGGAGATTAATACCAAAGCGAGCACGGAGAGGAGCTGTGAGTAGTCCGCTTCGTGTCGTTGCACCAACGAGTGTGAATGGGTTGAGGTCAATCTGGATAGAACGTGCAGACGGTCCCTTATCAATCATAATGTCAATACGATAGTCCTCCATCGCAGAGTAAAGATACTCCTCTACGACTGGAGAAAGGCGGTGTATCTCATCAATAAACAAGACGTCGTTAGGCTCTAAGGAGGTGAGGATGCCCGCAAGGTCGCCCGGCTTGTCGAGTACCGGACCAGAGGTAATCTTGAAACCAACGCCCAATTCGTTAGCGATAATATTGCTCAACGTTGTCTTACCCAATCCCGGAGGACCGTGTAAGAGGGTATGGTCGAGCGGTTCGCCACGGAACTTAGCAGCTTCAACAAAGACGCTGAGGTTTTCGACCACCTTCGACTGTCCGCTGAAATCATTAAATTTCAGAGGGCGCAGAGCGTTTTCGAAATCCTTCTCAACCGAGTTCAGTCTTTCTTCATGTATGTCAAAATCTTCTGGCATATTGCTAATTTTCTGCAAAAAGATGCAAGTGGAAGAGTATGTAGATAATGTCTTTGCACATGGTTAATATATCCGTCAAATGCATTCTTTTATGGATATATGTGTTGTGCTTCCCTATGAATTGCCGTATACGACTCTTCTTCTACACGCTCAAGGTATATATTATTTTCTGCAAAGGTACTCTATTTTTTCTGTGCAAGTGCTTTGTTTCGGAAAATTTATCTAAATTTGTAGCGTCATTTCACTCATATCCTTAAATGTATGATTAACAAGATTAATAAGAAGGTCCTTTATCGGGAAATCTTAGACTATGTAATGATAGCCGTAGGTATGCTGTCCTACGCTATCGGCTGGATGGTTTTTCTACTACCTAATCACATCGGTAATGGTGGCGTAGCTGGTCTTGCTTCCATTTTGAATTGGGGTCAAGGAATCCCTGTTGCTAACACTTATTTTATCCTAAACGCAATTCTATTAGCCATTGCACTGAAGGTTTTAGGCTTAAAGTTCTGTATCCGTACTATCTATGGCGTTGTGATGCTGACAGTTATCACAAAGGTTATGGGTACTGTCTTTCCTCATCCGGGACTCTTACATGGGCAACCTTTTATGGCAGCAATCATCGGTGCATCGTTTTGTGGTGTTGGTTTAGCTTTTGGACTCTCCTATAATGGTAGCTCTGGTGGCTCGGATATCGTCGCAGCGATAGTCAATAAATATCGTGATATTTCTCTTGGGCGTGTTATCTTATTAGTGGATATGACCATCGTAACGGGAAGTTACCTTGTTCTACGTAGTTGGGAGCAGGTTATCTATGGTTATGTAAACTTGATTATCACCTCTTTTGTACTCGACCAAGTTATCAATTCCAGTCGTCGTTCGGTGCAGTTCCTTATCATTTCGGAGCGTTATAAGGAGATTTGTGATATGATATCGCAAGACCAACCCCATCGTACCAGTACGATAATCGATGCAAAGGGCTATTATACGGGTAGCGATATAAAGATTGTTATCGTAGTAACTCGCCAACGTGAAGCGTCATATGTCTATCGTATGATTGATGATATCGACCCAGATGCCTTCGTAACACAGAGTCAGGTAATGGGTGTCTTTGGTAAGGGATTTGATAAGTTTAAGGTGAAGAAGAAGTCACCTAATAAGAATAAGCCGAAGGCTACTAATCTACCTAAGCAATAAAGATAACAAAGCCGGCTGACACGTGGTTGCGTGTTAGCCGGCTTTGCTTTGTGGGTATTGGGCTTATTAGCCTTATTAGGCTTATTAGCCCAATAGGGCTTATTACTTTATTAGCCTAATAAGGCTTATTAGCCCAATAAGGCTTCTTGCTTTCTTAGCTTTTACTTCATCTTTAGTGCCGCCTTGATACCTGCCTCAACGTCTTTCATATCGGCTGTTGGCTCAAAGCGATCGATGACGTGTCCCTGTCTGTCAATGAGGAACTTTGTGAAGTTCCATTTGATACTTGGATCTTTGGCGTAGTCAGGGTTCTCTGCGCGGAACTTCTCATCGAGAAACTTACCGATGTTGTTATTCATGTCAAAGCCCTTGAATGGCTGTTGAGCCTTTAGGTAAGTGTAAAGCGGTGATTCGTTACGACCATTGACATTAATCTTTGCAAACTGTGGGAAAGTCGTACCATAGTTGCCTGTACAGAAAGTGTGAATGTCACGGAAAGAGCCTGGAGCCTGTGCGCCAAACTGATTACAAGGGAAGTCAAGGATGACAAGTCCTTGGTTCTTATAGGTTTCATAGAGTTTTTGTAATGCCTCATATTGTGGTGTAAATCCACATTTTGTCGCTGTGTTAACGATGAGCAGAACCTTACCCTTATAGTCCTTCAATTTGACGGTATGCTCGTTTCCGTCCTTTACACTAAACTTGTAAACATTCTTCTGAGCCATGATTGGCAATGTCATGAGGGCTAAGAAGAGGAGTGAAAATAGTTTCTTCATTTGTTTCTTTATTGATATATGCTTTCGTTTTTGCCCCTATGAGAATTTAGGGAATGAAAATTTGGTAGTTTATATGTTCTCTGTTTATTATGAATAGGATTTTATTTCTGTGTGTGAATGCGATGTAATCAGTTCCTTATGATGCTATAATCAGCTTTTTACAATAGCTTAATCAACTCTTTCATACCTTCGCTTGCACCCTTTTTTATATGCGTTAATCGTCCAGAAGCATGTGCGGGCGTATCGTCAGGGTCAATCAGATAGATAGGAGTTCCTGGTCGGGTGTATTGCACAAGACCCGCAGCAGGGTAAACAACCAGCGACGTTCCGATGATAACAAGGATGTCTGCTTGTGCCACAACCTCTGCAGCTGGTTCAATCATTGGGACTGATTCACCGAAAAAGACAATGAAAGGACGCAATAGACTACCGTCTTCAGCCAATGCTCCAGGGACTACTTCGCAGTTGTCTTTAGGTAGTTCCTGTATGTATCGGCTGTCGTAAGGAGTCTTACTTGAGCATACCTTTGTCAGTTCTCCATGTAGATGGATAACCTTTAAAGACCCTGCTTTCTCGTGAAGGTCGTCAACATTTTGCGTAATCACCGTCACATCATAGTCTTTCTCAAGTTCCTTGATGAGGCGATGACCCTCGTTAGGCTTGGCAGCATAGAGCTTTTTGCGTAGATTGTTGTAGAAGTTGTTGACGAGTGTGGGGTTGGCTACCCAGCCTTCGTGCGTAGCTACCTGTTCAACAGGATAATCCTCCCATAATCCATCATTGCCGCGAAAGGTCTTGAAGCCACTCTCTACGGACATTCCAGCACCTGTTAAGAATACGATTTTCTTCATACGTCTGTCTTTTATGAGTTGAGGCTTGAAGGTGGTGGACAAAGTTATAGGCATTAATTCTAAAACGCTTACAAATAGAGTTTCGGACAAAAGAAGTTCTTATAATCTACTTCTTGTTTTTTGTCGATACCTTTAACTTGCACAGTAATCCTCCATTCTCTTTGACAAATTTAGTAATTTTAATCCGATTAATGCAAAACTATACCTTAAAAATAGTATCTTTGCACATTAATTATTAATAATATTAAGAACGATAATGGATAAATTAAGCTATGCACTGGGAATCGGTATCGGTTCACAGCTCGCAGGAATGGGCGCAAAGGAACTGAATATTGACGACTTCGCACAGGCTATCAAGGATGTTATTTCAGGTTCAGAACTGAAAGTTGACAATGCAGAAGCACAGACTCTCGTACAAAACTTCTTCCAAGAGCAGGAGGCTAAGCAGCAGGCTGCAGCCGCTGAGGCTGGTAAGGCAGCAAAGGCTGCTGGTGAGGCTTTCCTTGCTGAGAACGGTAAGAAGGATGGTGTTGTAACCTTACCATCTGGTTTGCAGTATCAGGTGTTGAAAGAAGGTAACGGTAAGAAGCCTTCGGCTACAGACCAAGTAGTATGTCATTATGAGGGAACACTGATTGATGGTACTGTTTTTGACAGTTCTTATCAGCGTAACCAGCCAGCTACTTTCGGCTTGAATCAGGTTATCCCAGGTTGGACGGAGGGTGTTCAGCTTATGCAGGAAGGTGCTAAGTATCGCTTCTTCATCCCTTATAAGCTTGCATATGGTGAGCGTGGTGCGGGTGCACAGATACCTCCATTCGCTACTCTTGTCTTCGACGTAGAGTTGATTGAGGTAAAGTAAGAAAGGTGTGTAGGCGATAATAGACTGCAATATACGTCCATCATCTCCTACTCTAATAATATTGCTTAAGAAACTAAACAATTAAAATAATGAAGAAAATTTATTTTTTAGCCGCTATGGCTATCGCAGCTGCAGGCTTCACAGCTTGTGGTAACTCAGCTCCAAAGGAGGATTTGAAGTCTGATGTTGACTCTTTGAGCTATGCTTTCGGTATTGATCAGGGTCAGAGTGTTAAGCAGTATCTCCAGCAGATGCAGATTGATACAGCTTACATCGATGAGTTTATCAAGGGTATGAACGATGGTGCGCAGAATGCTGATGATAAGAAGCGTGCTGCTTACAATGCTGGTATCGGCGTAGGTATGCAGATGAACATGATTATCAAGAATCAGATCAACCGTCAGATCTTTGGTGAAGACTCTACAAAGTCTGTTTCTTTGGCTAATTTCCTCGCTGGTTTCGCAGCAAGTGCAAAGGGTCATGGTCAGAAGATGACTGTAGAGCAGGCTCGTGAGGTTGAGCAGAAGACTTCAAAGACTATTCAGATGAAGGCCGCTGAGAAGACTTATGGCGCTAACAAGAAGAAGAGTGATGCCTACATGGCTGCCAATGCTAAGAAGCCAGGAGTGAAGACTATCGGTCAGGGTGTACAGATTAAGGAACTCAAGGCTGGCTCTGGTGCTACACCAAAGGCTTCTGATGTTGTTAAGATTAACTATGTTGGTAAGACTATTGATGGTAAGGTTTTCGATCAGCGTGATGGTGCAACAATGCCTGTAGGTGGTGTTATCCCAGGTTTCACAGAGGCTTTGACTAAGATGCCTGTTGGTGCTAAGTGGGAGATTACAATTCCTTATACAGCTGGTTATGGTGCTGAGCAGCCAAGTCCAGACCTCAAGCCATTCTCAACACTTATCTTTACTGTTGAGTTACTCGGTATTGAGAAGGCTCCAGAGGGTCAGCCAGGTATGCCTCAGGGTATGTCAGGTATGCCACAGGGTAAGCCAGGTATGTAATCAACTAAAGCTTGATAATGGTTCGATGAGTCTTCCTTTCTTATATGGAAGAGCATCAGCTGTAATCCATTTTCACGATGATGACGAATTATTTTCATGAAAGAAAATCTTTATTGTCGTGAAAATAAATATTTATTCTCATGAAAGTAATTCTTTATTTTCATGAGAATAATTCAGTAATGATACTCTTGTCTTATAGGAAAGGAAGACACATACATACTTCTTAAAGCTTAGTAATATACTTCTTAAAGCTTGGTAATCATCGAATCTACATCCTTTTAATATAGAAAAACCTGTTCTTTAAAAACGACAAAACAATGAAGAAACTTTTAATGCTGGCTCTGCTCGTAGCAGCAGGTTCAGTCTTTAATACTGCAAGTGCGCAGAGTAAGAAGAAAGGAAAGCAGAATGCGAAGTGTTCTGTAGAATGTAAAGAAGGCGCAGTAGTACTGACTTCACCTTCTGATACATTGAGCTATGCTGCAGGTATGTCTATGACACGTGGTTTGGACGACTATCTTGCAAATCAGTTTGGTGTTACTCCAGCACAGATGCCAGACTTCCTGCGTGGCTTGCGTCAGGGTATTAAGAACCGCAAAGACTCTGCTTTTGCTGCTTATGTAGCCGGATTGCTCATCAGTTCACAGGTAGACAAGACCATGTTGCCTAATATTGCATCTAAGTTCGAAGGCACATCGGCTCCAATTAACCCAGATTTGCTTTATAAGGGCTTTGTTGCAGCTTTGGCAAAGGATTCTACAGTCCTCAAGCAGGCTACTGCTGAGCAAATCTTCGAGAAGAAAGAAGTAGAGTTGAAAGCACAGAAAGATGCTGAGATGAAGGCTAAGAACGAGGCTTACTTGGCTGAGAACAAGAAGAAGGAGGGTGTTGTAACATTAGCTGATGGTCTTCAGTATCGTATCATTAAAAAGGGTGATGGACCTATACCAACAGCAGCTGACCGCGTTCAGGTTATCTATGAGGGTAAGACTATTGACGGAAAGGTATTTGATGCAACTTCACGTCATGGCGTAGAGTTCGATACCTTCAATGTTGGTGGACTCATCAAGGGTTGGACAGAGGCGTTGCAGATGATGCCTGTAGGCTCAAAGTGGGAGATTGTTATCCCACAAAACCTTGCCTATGGTGAGCGTGGTGCAGGTCGTGACATCGGTCCTTTCTCAACACTTATCTTCACTCTTGAGTTGAAAGGCATTGAGGCAGCACCTGAAAAGGAGTCAAAGACGATTGATGCTGCAAAGCTCGTTCCAGCTAAGAAGGCTCCTGCTCAGAAGGCAAAGAAGAATGTAAAAAAGTAAGATAAAAGCAGTGAAATACTGTTCTCTTGCTTAAAATAAAAACAAAATGCGCCCAAGTGGCGCATTTTTTATGTCATTTTGTTGTCTGTTCCATAATTATTCCCTACTTTTGCTCGTCATCAATTAAAGTTTTAGAAACATAGAATTAATAAATAATATCAACCGTAGAACATGGAAAAAGTAGATCGTTTGGACAAGAAAATATTGGGTATCCTCTCGCAGAATGCTCGTATGCCTTTTAAAGATGTTGCTGCCCAGTGTGGCGTTTCACGTGCAGCTATTCATCAGCGTGTACAACATCTCATAGAGCATGGAGTCATAACAGGTAGTGGTTTCGACGTTAATCCTAAGAGTTTAGGCTATACAACCTGTACCTATGTGGGACTAAACCTCGAGCGTGGCTCTATGTATAAGAAGGTTGTTGAACGTATCAGTGCTATTCCAGAGGTGGTTGAATGTCATTTTACAACAGGTCCTTATACAATGCTTGTGAAGCTTTATGCAAAAGACAACGAGCAGTTGATGGATCTTCTTAACAATCAGTTGCAAGGTATCTCTGGTGTCGTATCAACCGAAACACTTATTTCTCTTGAGCAAAGTATCAAACGTGAGATACCTATAGCAGAAGAATTGCTCTAAAGAAGTCAACGACAAACCAATCTTTTAAAAAAGAATAAGAATGCAATACGATCTTCAGTCACATCTCGATAAGGTGTATTCAACTTTCCCTGAAGCAAAGCGTAAGCCTATAATTGGTATCACTACCAATTATATGAATGGTGATGCAGCGTTAAGGAATGTCTATTATAAGCAGGTGGTAGCTGCGGGCGGAGTCCCAATGCTTATTCCTCCTGTGGCTGATAAGGATGTGCTTATTAACACCCTCGACCATCTTGACGGTCTTCTCCTTACAGGTGGTGCTGATATCAATCCTCTGTGGCTTGGCGAGGAGCCTTCTCCCAAACTTCATAATATCAATGCTGAGCGTGATTTACCCGAACTGATGCTCATCCGTTTGGCGTTTAATCGTCAGTTGCCTATCCTTGGTATCTGCCGTGGAGCGCAAGCCCTTGCTGTCGCTTTGGGTGGAAAGATACAGCAAGATATCTATGATGAATATATAAGAGAGGAGGAAACGGTTGAAAAGAAACTGAGCAAAGACAAAACGGTAACAACCTATCATGCTGCTACATTAAAGCATTCACAGGACGCTGAACGCTGTGAAGCTACGCATAGCGTGACGCTTAACAAGTCATCTGTCCTCTATGCGCTCTATAAGGAAGAGCGTCTTATGGTCAATAGCTTCCACCATCAGGCGGTGAAAGACGCTGGAAAGCACTTCCGTGTGACAGCACTTTCGCCTGATGGAGTGATTGAAGCCATTGAGAGTAGCGAGTTCAAGCCTATCATGGGAGTACAATGGCATCCCGAATGGATGGGTGAAGAGGGAGGAAAAATCTTTCAGTGGCTGGTCGGACAGTCTAATAACTTCTACCTTGCTAAGCAACTTCATCAGCGCATCTTGACGCTTGATACACACTGTGATACGCCTATGTTCTTCCCACAAGGTGTCAACTTCGATCAGCGTGACTCACGTATTCTCTACGATCTCCATAAGATGACGGAGGGAAGACAGGATGCTGTGACGATGGCTGCTTACCTTCCACAACCGAAGATCGGCGAGTCTTTCTCGTCAAAGATTGATGTTGAAGGTTTGAAACGCTATAATCCTCACCTCGTTGAGACATTGAATCATCTCTCACCAGCTGTCTATGCCAACCTTATCTTCGACAAAATAGAGGAAATTGTTAAGCAGAACCAACGCTATATCAGTATTGCTCGTACACCTTCCGACCTTTACGAAGATAAGCGCAAGGGACGTAAGAGCATCATGTTTGCTATTGAGAACGGTCTTGCTTTGGAGCATAAGCTTGAGAATGTAAAGCACTTTGCACAGCGTGGTGTGACCTATATAACCCTTTGTCACAATGGTGATAACGATATTTGCGACTCTGCACGAGGTTGCAACACTCACGGAGGAGTAAGTAAGTTTGGCGAAGAGGTCATCAAGGAGATGAACCGTAACGGTATTATGGTCGACTTAAGCCACGGCGGAGAGAAGAGTTTTTATGATGCGTTGGAGATTAGTACGATGCCAATCGTATGTAGTCATTCTAATAGCAAAGTACTCTGTGACGTTCCTCGCAACCTTACCGATGATCAGATGCGAGCATTGGCAAAGAAGGGTGGTGTGGCGCATATCACAATGTACCAAGGCTTCTTGAAGAAAGGTAGTGAGGCAACAGTGATGGATGCGATAGCCCATCTTGAGCATGCTATCAATATTATGGGGATCGACCATGTAGGTATTGGAACCGACTTTGATGGTGACGGAACCGTACGCGGTATGGCTGATGCGAGCGAAATGATCAACTTCACCCTTCATCTTTTGCGTCGTAAGTATAGCGAACGAGATATTGAAAAGATATGGGGAGGCAACTGGCTGCGTGTAATGGCGCAGGTACAGAGCGTTAGAAAATAAGTAGAAAGAAGGTTTCTTACCAGCTCTTTAGGATAGAGTGGGAGAGAATAAGAAAACAATCAACAATGAAGACGAATATAAAAATCATTTTCGGCTGCCTCTTGGCAGTGTCCCTCGCAACCGTAGCATACGGCTGTAAGGGGAAAGCAAGCAACAGTGATAATGGTGCTGACACAGTAGCTACAGCAAAACCGGTCGGTCCTTCGTTTAATGCCGACTCTGCATACGCCTTTGCAGCAGCACAGTGTGACTTCGGACCACGTGTGATGAACTCTGCAGCACATGATAAGTGTGGTAAGTGGATAGTAGAGAAATTCAAGGAGTATGGCTGTGATGTACAGGAGCAGAAAGCCGATCTAAAAGCCTATGACGGTACGGTCTTGAAGTCAACTAATATCATTGCACGTTTTAATCCAGAAGCAAAGAAGCGTATCTTAATCTGTGCGCACTGGGATAGTCGTCCTTGGGCAGACAATGATCCAGACTCTACTAACCACAAGAAGCCTGTTATGGCTGCGAATGATGGTGCCAGTGGAGTGGCTGTAATGCTTGAGTTAGCACGTCAGTTGCAGGCTGATAAGAAGTTAAAAGTAGGTGTTGACTTCGTTTGCTTTGATGCTGAAGACTGGGGAATACCACGTTGGGAAACTCGATATCAAGACGATGGCGACTCTTGGGCATTAGGTGCACAATACTACGCAAAGAACTTCCCAACGGCTGTTAAGCCTGAGTTCGGTATTCTTCTCGATATGGTAGGAGGCGAAGGCGCCCAGTTCTATCGTGAGGGAATGTCTGTTCAGTTTGCTTCTGATGTCGTAAACCGTGTGTGGGAGGCTGCAAAGGGAGCAGGTTTCGGCTCTTACTTCCCTGATGCTGTTGGTGGCATGGTTACCGACGATCATGTTCCAGTGAACCAGTTTGCAGGTATTCCTACCATTGATATCATTCCTTACTATCCTGATTGTCAGCAAAGCTCTTTCGGCCCAACATGGCATACTGTCAATGACACTATGGAACATATCGATAAGAATACGTTGCAAGCAGTTGGTCAGACCGTCATACAGGTATTGTATACGCTGTAAAATATAAAGTCTCATATAAAGAGGATGTGTTTAAAACAGATACATCCTCTTTTTTGTTTTTGTCCCTTTTTGACGCTCTGACCATGATATAAAAAAAATAGTAAGCATACTATTCCGCACAAAGTGTTTTTATTTTATAACTTCAAAAGTATGGATAAGGTCTTGAAAAATAATTACATAATTTCAAATAAAACATCTATAAATAACGGCAAAAATACGAATAAGAAGCGGGTTTATAACCAACAGGAAATCAGTTCGTTATAAAGGAGTATTTTAAAAGGTGCTTAATTGGACTTCAAAAGGGCGTTAGTAACGTTGCTAAAGGGCGTCTTTTGCAAGCCAATTGGGCGTCTTTAAGAAGCCACAAGAGCATGTATAGGAATTGAAGTGTGCGAAAATAGTTTACAAAAAGCGGTCGTGAAAAGATGAATCCGATTATGGGCAGAAACTCTTGCAGCCATAATCGGAGTTTATTTGGATTGATATTGTGAATCCTATTTCAGACGTTTAGATACGTTTTAACGACTGTTTTACGCCAGAGATAAGTAAGCCCATTTCCGCAGCATTCAGTCCTCTAATTAAGACGTTAGGCTCTCTATACTCCACAGCGTAGTTGGATAAAGCGGGTACACAATGAAAGAAAGGTAAGTCAACTACCTCACCTTTCTTTGTCGTACTTACAAATGTAAGACGAATGTCAGAGAAGTTTTCTTCTTCGTTTTTATATAACTCATTGGGATACATTGGTAGAATGGTATTAACTCCCTCTGTTATAACAAAACTCAAAAGCTTTTCTTTTCCCTCTTTTTCATAACATTGTGGCTCTGCCACATAAGCCTTCGACCATAGGTCAGCCTCCCCTGTCCCTTCTTCATCTAAGAGACATTGTTCATTTTGCTGCGCCTTACGCTTATTCTTATTAAAGAAATCGAATATACCCATATAGTCTTGCAGTTACTATCTTTATTCGCAAAGTGACTAATTATGTAATAAAAGTAATCGGAAATAGATAAAATTCTATCCCAAAAAGACGTTTGCAAAGATAAAGACTTCGTACAACATAAACACAATTACGTATGTTAAAAAGACTAAACTATACATACAAATCGGTTTAATCATCGATAAAACATCTAAAAACGGGGCTTAATAAATGTTGTTTTGGTAGTGCTTTCGAAAATATCCTACAGCTTATTATCGACAAAACAGTTAGAAACACGGAGGCTAACAACATCTTTTTAGTTTATTATGCTGTAGGTTCACACAGAAATGTTTATCTTTGCATTGGGAAAGAATGGTGCCATTGTGGGGCTGTCTGTCCCCACTTCTGATTCATAACAGACATATTAAAACAGTTATAAAAAGCGATAAATGGCACTGAACTATATTTGGATAGGATTCTTCGTAATAGCATTTGTCTTCGGAATTATCTCTCTGTTGATGGGCGATACAACGATATTCGAGAAGATGATGAACTCTACCTTTGATTCATCTAAGAATGCTTTTGAGACATCAATAGGCTTGACAGGAGTCTTGACACTGTGGTTAGGAATCATGAAGATTGGTGAGAAGGCTGGAGTTGTCAACGTTCTTGCACGTATGCTCAGCCCTTTCTTCTCAAAACTCTTCCCTGATATTCCTAAGAATCACCCTGTTATGGGTTCTATCTTTATGAATATAGCTTCGAACATGTTAGGACTTGACAATGCAGCTACGCCTACAGGACTGAAGGCGATGGCGCAGATGCAAGAACTGAACACAAAGAAAGACACGGCAACTAACCCGATGATAATGTTCTTAGTATTGAATACTTCGGGTCTGACGCTCATCCCTACGACTATTCTTGGCTATCGAAGCATGAACGGTGCAGCACAACCTATGGATGTGTTTATCCCAATTCTGTTGGCAACAACGGTAGCTACGATTGCTGGTATCCTCATTACGGCAACTTGGCAGCGTATCAATATCTTCCAACCGACATTGTTCTTGGGACTTGTTGGTATTATTGGCTTTGTCGGATTGTTAATTTGGGGATTCGGACAGATGGATAAGCAGATGACGAATACGGTGTCATCTGTTGCGTCTAACTTGATTGTCATGTCGATAATCATGCTTTTCATCATTGTGGCGTTGTTACGGAAAGTGAACGTTTATGACGCTTTCATCGAAGGAGCGAAGGACGGATTCCAAACTGCAGTACGTATCATTCCTTATTTAGTAGCTATCCTTGTGGCTGTAGGAGTGTTCCGTGCTTCGGGTGCAATGGACCTTTTGATACAGGGAATTAAGTGGTGCGTGGAGCAGTGCGGACTTGACACAAGATTCGTAGATGCACTCCCAACGGCGTTTATGAAGCCGCTTTCTGGTAGTGGTGCACGTGGTCTTATGTTGGAATCAATGAAGACTTTTGGTGTTGACTCATTCGTTGGCAGATTGAGTTGTGTCTTCCAAGGTTCAACAGATACGACTTTCTATATCTTAGCGGTTTACTTCGGAAGCATCGGCATAAGGTATACACGTCATGCATTAGCTTGTGGATTATTGGCAGATTTAGTTGGTGTAATTGCCGCAATCGTAATCTGCTATATATTCTTTTAGGAGATCATTGAATCTATTAAGCTATTGGGCTATTAGCCCTATAAGCCTTATTAGCCTAATAAGGCAAATAAGCTAAACTACAATACAACAATGGCAAATTTAAAATCACTTGCAAAAGACACTGCTATCTACGGAATGAGCAGTATCATCGGAAGGTTCTTAAACTACCTTCTTGTACCCCTCTATACAGCGAAAATTAGTGCGGCGAGCGGTGGCTATGGTGTTATCACAAACATCTATGCCTATACTGCGTTGCTGTTGGTCGTTTTGACTTATGGAATGGAGACGACTTTCTTCCGTTATGCCAATAAGACTGACCAAGATCCGAAGAAGGTTTACTCTACTACTTTGTCTTTGGTAGGGCTTTCTTCACTGCTATTTATAGCAATGGTCTTCGTCTTCCTGCAGCCTATTTGCGACTTTATGGGTTACTCGGAACATCCTTCATATGTGTGGGTTATGGCTGTCACGGTAGCGATTGATGCCTTTCAGGCTATTCCTTTTGCCTATCTCAGATACAAGAAGCGTCCAATTAAGTTTGCTACTTTCAAACTGTTATTCATTGCTTTGAACATCATTTTGAATCTTGTTTACTATCTAATCCTTGACGGACATGAGGTGGGTTATGCTTTCTATATCAACCTTGTATGTACAACGACTATTACCTTCTGTTTCTGGAAAGAGCTAAAAGATGGCTTCTTTGCAGGCGGTAAGTTGCTTGATATGCCTTTGGCAAAGAAGATGTTGTCCTATACTTGGCCAATACTTTTCCTTGGTATAGCTGGTATTCTTAATCAGACGGCAGGTTATATCATCTTCCCATACGTCTACAAGGACAATGATGCGCATACACAATTGGGTATCTTCGGTGCTGCAAGTAAGATTGCTATGATTATGTCGATGATTACGCAGGCTTTCCGCTATGCCTATGAGCCATTCGTTTTTGGTAAGGCACGCGACAAAGACAATAAGGAAACCTATGCGAGGGCTATGAAGTTCTTTATTATCTTTACGCTTCTTGCCTTCTTGGTGGTAATGGGGTATATGGATATTCTGCGCCATATCATTGGTCGTGACTACTGGGTAGGATTGAAGGTTGTACCTATCGTGATGGCAGGAGGTATCATGACAGGTGTTTACTTCAACCTTAGTTTCTGGTATAAACTCATTGATAAGACGATTTGGGGTGCCTATTTCTCAGGCATCGGATGTGCTGTAATCATCGGAATCAACGTGATTTTCGTACCAAAATATGGTTATATCGCTTGTGCTTGGGCAGGTTTCATGGGTAATGCAACGGCAATGGTGCTCTCTTATCTTGTCGGTCAGCGTAAGTATCCGATAAACTATCCACTGAAGAGTATCTTTGTTTATCTTCTGATAGCGGGTTTCTTCTTTGCCGTTATCACCTATACTAACACCAATCTTCCTGTTCCTGCAGCCTTGGGAATCAATACATTGGTTATCATTCTCTTTATAGCTCACGTGCTTTATCACGACTTTCCACTGCAAAAATTACGCAGTCGGTTTGCAAAGAAATAAACAAGTATCATTTAATCAATTATATCATTATGAAGAAATCGACTTTACTTATTGCCGGACTTCTCGCATTGGGTAGTACATCCATGCACGCCGACGAGGGTATGTGGACGCTCTATAACTTGCCAGATGCCGTCTACGAACAAATGGTAGCTGAGGGATTCCAGTTGCCACGCAACATGCTTTATGGCGCACCTAACGCTATTAGCAATTCTGTTATCAACTTCTCTGGCTTCTGCTCAGGTGTTGTTGTATCACCAAACGGTCTTGTCTTCACTAATCATCACTGTGGATTCAGCGCAATTAATGCCCTTTCCACCGTTGAACATGATTATATGAAGGATGGTTTCTATGCAAAAAGCTATGCAGAGGAACTCCCAAGCAAGGACTTGTTTGTGTCCTTTATGAAGAAGCAGGAGGATATTACTCCTCGTGTTAATAAGCTTATTGCTGGTAAGAATGCTGAACAGACAGAGGCGATTATCGATTCTCTTACAAATCATTTGACCGACTCTATCAAGACCATTGATAAGACTTTGCATATCAGTGTTGATGCTTTCTACGAGGGAAATAAGTATTATGCCACTACATATCAGGACTTCCAAGACGTACGTTTGGTGTTCACAGTACCAAAGAGTATGGGTAAGTTCGGTGGTGAAACAGACAACTGGATGTGGCCACGACAGACAAGTGACTTCTCTGTGTTCCGTATTTATGCCGATCCTAAGACCAACGGACCAGCTGCCTACTCAAAGGATAATGTGCCTTATAAGCCAGCTAACTGGGCTCCTGTAAGTCTTGAGGGTTATAAGGATAAGGATTTTGCAATGACAATTGGCTATCCTGGCTCTACTAATCGTTACTTGTCTTCGTTCGGTATACAGCAGCGTCGAGACATCGAGAACACCGTTCAGGTACAAGCTCGCGATATCAAGCTCGCTATTATGAAGAAGTACATGGATAAGAACGAGAAGGCTCGCCTCCAATATGAGAACAAGTACGTTACATCAGCTAACTACTGGAAGAACTCTATTGGTATGAATAAATGTATTGATTCCATCGGTTTGATTCGTCAGAAGGCTGAATATGAGGCTAAGATACAGAGATGGTTGGATGAAAAGACCGTGAAGGACCCTGCTGTAAATGTTGATCTCAAGAAGTTAAGCAACCTTTATAAGGAGAGTGCTGAGCCTGCTTTGGTTCAAGCTTACTGGAACGAGTCATTCTGGAAGGTGTCTGAATTGATTCAGAGAGCCTTTGATATCACCCGTGGTGCTATCGAACCACAGGGCCCTAAGGATGATGAATCAGCACAGTATGTACAGTTTAAGGACAATAGTAGCGACTGGAACTTAGCCCTTGATAAGGAAATGACAGCCGCTATGTTGAAGAACTATGCTGAACACGTACCTGCTGCGTATCGTCCAGAAGTATTTAATGTTATCAAAACAAAGTTCGGTAACAATTATAAGAAGTACACTGACTGGCTCTATGCAAATAGTAAACTACTTGTTAAGGACCATAAGTTCTATAATGATGAGAATACACTCAACGACCCAGGTATACAGCTTGGAGTAGAACTCGTGATGCTCTATCAGCAAGTTATGACCAACTATGTTAGCAAGATAGAAGCTATCGAGCAGGAAGAGAAGAAGCTTTGCGAGGCAAAGGTACAGATGGAGATGGATATGCCACATTACAGTGACGCTAATTTCACGATGCGTATGTCTTATGGTCAGGTAGGTGGCTATATGATTGGTGGCTTTGACAGCAACTACTACACAACTGCTGAGAGTCTTGTTGAGAAGATGAAGTTAGGTAAGAAACTTGAGGATTACAAGGTTGAGCCTATCATGATGGACCTTATGAGTGCTAAGGACTTTGGTCGTTATGCTGATAAGACAACAGGTAAGATGCAGCTTTGCTTCCTTACCAATAATGATATCACTGGTGGTAACTCAGGTTCTCCAATGTTTGATGGTAAGGGTCGCCTTATTGGTCTTGCTTTCGATGGTAACTGGGATAGCCTTTCAAGTGATATCAACTTCGATCGTAAGCTCGCACGTTGTATTGGTGTTGACATCCGCTTTGTCCTCTACTTGATGGATAAGTGGGGTCACGCTGACCGCCTCTTGAAAGAAATTAACCCACAGTAAGGGTTACTCTTAATATATTAAAATAGGTATGTTCAAGAATGAGCATACCTATTTTTCTTTTGAAAAGTAGTATCTTTATGGGTATATTATCAGCTTATTGACTTTTACTATAAGCATCCTATATTTTTATTTAGATAATAACGAAAAGGGTAATCATTAATATTATTACCAAGAATGCATAAGAAAACAGCCCCAACTGATATTCTTTCTTTGTCAGTAATGCCTCTTGTTCTTTCATCTTTCGTTCGGGAAACATACGAAACATTAAGAGGTATAAGGGAACGACAATAACTGCACCTATCAGGTAATCCCCTCCTTTTGAGCCTGTATGCCAAAATTTTAATACACTCTGCATATTTAATAAAGCAATTATTATAAAGAAACAAAGTGTAAACAGTGCGAGAAGGTTTGTCAAGGTAGCAAAATAAGGAATGCTTCTGTTAGACCCTCTCATATTAAAACGGTATAAACTGGCTATGATTTTGTACATAGTTATTGCTGGTAAACTGAGAAACTGCTTTCGTATGAGTGATATCTCACGATATACGATACCGGTAATAGCCTTCTCTCTTTCCCTTTTTAGTTATCGTGTTGAGGCTCCGCACTACTCGTGCTGATGCTCCGCACGAATGGTGCTGAGGGTTAACACCACTCATGAAGATAGCAATGCGCTATACAATATATGATTGATGTATAGCCAATTTATCGAAAACCTCTCCAATGTTATACGCTAAGTCTCCCTCCCCTTTGGGGAGGGTCGGGGTGGGGTATTTACTTCTTTGGTCTGCGTCTTGCCCATCCTTCTTCAGAGAAGTCTGGTTCATCGCCCTTTAGCTTAGCTGGACTGGACTTCATAAGTTCCTTCCAATCATCTTTCTTGAACTTATGCTGTCCTCCGAAAGGATTATCATCATACTGGCGACGACCACGACCCTTGCGCTCACGAGACTCTTGACGGCCTTCGCCACGGCTGCCGTAACCACCACGACCGCCTGCAGAGCGACCATTGCCACCAGATGAACGACCATTAGACGAGCGACCGTGACCACCTTCTTCTGCATCGTTACAACGCACCTTACGACCTTTATAGGTTGCACCGTCCAATGACTGCATCACTTTCTGAGCGTCCTGCTCTGGCACTTCGATGTAGCTCTGCTTAGCAAGGAGGTCGATATGGCCTACTGCCTGCTTGCCATGCACGTTCTTATTAACAAACTGCATCACCTCACCCGGATAGAAACCATCTGCCTTACCGAGATTGATAAAGAGTCGCTTATAACCACTCTCCGCCTTACGTGGACCACGGCTGCGGCTTCCTCTGCCTTCACCTCTTGCGCCACGGCTATCTTCACGTGCACTACGTGACGATGGCTTCTCAATCTCCTGAGCATTCTTATAATAGTCAAGGAAGCGACCGAAGGTTGCAGAAACAATCTTCTTGATGACAACCTCCTTATCGATATACTCGAATTGGCGGTTGATATCCTTCATATAAGGTGCAATCTGGTCCTCATCAACGTCTGTCTTCAGGATGTCATCCATTGTCTTAAACAGCTGCTTCTTGCAGATTTCCTCTGGTGAAGGCAGTGTTCCGTCAACAAAGTCCTTACTGATTTCGCGTTCAATATTACGTACCTTATACTTCTCACGTGAGTGGATAATCGAGATTGAAGTACCCTTCTTACCTGCACGACCTGTACGGCCAGAACGGTGGGTGTAGTTCTCGATATCATCTGGCAAGCCATAGTTGATAACGTGTGTCAAGTCGTTCACATCCAATCCACGTGCTGCGACGTCTGTAGCGACGAGAATCTGTGTGAGATGTGAGCGGAACTTCTGCATCGTGAGGTCACGCTGCTGCTGCGAGAGGTCGCCATGCAACGCCTCGGCATTGTATCCGTCCTTAATCAACTTGTCAGCAATCTCCTGTGTCTCAACTTTTGTACGGCAGAATACAATCGCATAAATCTTTGGATAGAAGTCAACCAATCGCTTCAAGGCAAGGTACTTGTCGCGTGCATTCACCATATAATAAATATGGTTTACACTCTCAGCACCCTCGTTACGGCTACCCACTACAATCTCTTTATAGTCATGTAGATAACCCTTTGCAACACGCTCTACCTCACGACTCATCGTAGCCGAGAACAATAATGTATTACGATCTTCAGGTACACCAGTCAATATCTCAGTGATACTCTCTTGGAAACCCATGTTCAACATCTCGTCAGCCTCGTCCAAAACAACGTTTCTGACCTTGTCAAGACGAGCCTTACCACGGTGCATAAGGTCAATCAGTCGGCCCGGTGTAGCTACGATAATCTGTACACCATGACGCAACTGGCGAATCTGTGTGTCGATAGACGCACCGCCATAGACAGCTGCGATATGCAAATGAGGGATATACTTACTGAATTCCTTTAGGTCATCGGCAATCTGCAAGCAAAGTTCACGCGTAGGACTAAGCACGATAGCCTGCGTCTCCTTGCTGCTTGTATCAATACGTTGCAGCAAAGGCAAACCGAATGCTGCCGTCTTACCCGTACCAGTCTGTGCCAGTGCGATGACGTCGTTACGATTACCAAGTAAATAAGGGATTACTTCTTCTTGTACAGGCATTGGATGTTCATTGCCTGCGACGGGCTTCAACCAGTCAGTACGCAGACTCTCAGGTGGTATGTTACCTTTAATTGGCTGCAAAGGTACGTTAAGAAGTTGAGATGAGCAAATAAAACTCTTTATAAATCAATGGAATGGATGAAAAAGAAAGGATGTTGGGTGGGTGAGTAGATGAGAAATCTAAAAAAAAGTTGATAGATTTAAGTATTTTATCATAAGCTATTAAAAAAATACTACGAAAACACTTGTACTGTTATAAAGTCTAAAAGTGTCATCGAATATTCGTGAATTACATTTTTTTTATGTGTTTTTTTTGTAACTTTGCAATGTCAAATAGAAAAATAGTCGTTATTAAAGTTAATTATTTGAGTTAGTACAAGGACACAAAACTTACGTGAGTAAGTTTGATGTTAAACGAAAGGCTTCGCAGTGATGCGAAGCCTTTCTTCTTTTATTCTATATGTAAAGAGGCGGCTTCTGTTAAATGCATGGATTGGAAATAGTGTCAAAGCTTACGCATTGGCGTGGTGTGGATATGCTCAAATGAGATGGTTTTACAAATGGAAAAACTGCAAGATAATATGCAATTTGATATTATCTCTATCCGTAATCTTCAAATATCTTATTCTCACTTTATAGCTGCATGTAAATTATTTTCATGTGGATCAAAACCAATACATGCTCTTTTGGCTTCTTAAAGACGCTTAATAGCCTTGCAAAAGGTGCCCTTTAAGACCCTTACTAACGCCCTTTTGAAGTCCAATTAAGCACCTTTTACTTTGCTTTTTTATAACCAATTGATTTTCTGTTGGTTATAAGTCTGCTTCTTATTCGTGTTTTTGTCGTTATTTATAGTTGTTTTGCTTGAGGTTTTGTAATGATTTTTCTGCGCCTTGTCTGTGATTTTGCAGTATTAAACTGAAGGAGTTTTCTATGGCAGAAGATAACCATAGAATAGTTAGCTGAACGTCTTAGCAAATGTTGTTTGTTTAATGAGTAACTTCTGTTCTTCCGTTAAGACTATACGAAGTACAATCTACACATTGAACGGAAAATGACCTCCAAAAATGATAAAAGGAGTTTAAAAGGAAAAGAAAGGCAAGTTAAGCGATTTAACATCTGATAATTAGCAGACCTAAAATAAATTCGTTTTTATTTGTGTGTTACATATATAATAGGTAAATTTGCACGGATTAATTTTTTCGGGACGCGTGAGAAGGTAAACGTCAAGGCATTCGAGCCTATAAAGAGTTACCACTTTGGTTCCCAAAGATGTTGGTCAAAACAATAAGTATTTTAAAATTTTAGATGAACGTAATTACGAAAACAGTTCAATTGCCAGATGGAAGAACCATCTCAATTGAAACCGGAAAGGTTGCAAAGCAGGCCGATGGTGCAGCAGTTCTCCGCATGGGTAACACAGTACTTCTTGCCACTGTTTGTGCAGCTAAAGAGGCAGTTCCGGGAACAGACTTCATGCCTTTGCAAGTTGATTATCGCGAGCAGTATGCTGCCGCAGGTCGTTACCCAGGTGGTTTCACCAAGCGCGAAGGCAAAGCCAATGACGACGAAATCCTAACATCACGCCTTGTGGACCGTGTTCTTCGTCCACTTTTCCCATCAGATTATCACTGTGAAGTTTATGTACAGGTAATGTTGCTGTCTGCTGACGGCGTTGATCAGCCTGATGCACTTGCTGGTTTGGCAGCTTCTGCAGCGCTTGCAGCTTCAGATATTCCAATCGAGCATACTACTTCAGAGGTTCGTGTTGCACGTGTTAACGGCGAGTACGTTATCAACCCAACTTTCGAGCAGATGAAGGAAGCTGATATGGACCTCATGGTTGGTGCTACCAAGGACAATATCATGATGGTAGAGGGTGAGATGGACGAGGTTTCTGAGCAGGATCTCATCGGTGCTTTGAAGGCTGCACACGAGGCAATCAAGCCTATGTGTGAAATGCAGGAAGAGCTTTCAAAGGCTTGCGGTACAGATGTTAAGCGTGCATACGAAGATGAAGTCAATGATGAGGAGTTGCGTGAGGAGCTCCGCAAGGCTACATACGACGCTTGCTACGCTCAGGCTCAGAGCGGTGACGATGATAAGAAGCACCGTGAGGAGACTTATGACAAGATTAAGTCTGATTTCACCGAGGCTTATGACGCAGCTCACACAGACCTTTCAGAAGACGACCTCGAAGAAAAACACACTCTTATTGACCGTTACTTTGCTGATGTTCAGCGTGACTCAATGCGCCGTAGTGTACTTGATACGGGTAAGCGTATGGACGGTCGTGCAACAGATGAGATTCGTCCTATTTGGTGCGAGATTGATACACTACCAATGCCACACGGAAGTTCTCTCTTCCAGCGTGGTGAAACAATGTCTCTCTCTACTTGTACTCTTGGTACAAAGATGGACGAGAAGATGGTTGATAACGTTTTGGAGAAGAGCTACCAGCGCTTCCTCCTTCACTATAACTTCCCTCCATTCTGTACAGGTGAGGCTAAGGCTCAGCGTGGTGTAGGCCGTCGCGAGATTGGTCATGGTCATCTTGCATGGCGTGGTTTGAAGGGTCAGATTCCTGCTGACTTCCCTTACACTGTTCGTTTGGTAAGTCAGATTCTCGAATCTAATGGTTCTTCTTCTATGGCAACCGTATGTGCAGGTACACTTGCATTGATGGATGCAGGTGTTCCAATGAAGAAACCAGTGTCAGGTATCGCTATGGGTCTTATCAAGAACCCAGGAGAAGATAAGTATGCTGTACTGAGTGACATCCTTGGTGATGAGGACCACTTGGGCGATATGGACTTCAAGACAACCGGTACAAAGGACGGTTTGACCGCAACTCAGATGGATATCAAGTGTGATGGTTTGTCATTCGAGATTCTTGAGAAGGCGCTTATGCAGGCAAAGGCTGCTCGTGAGCACATCCTCAACATCATGACTGAGACTATTGCAGAGCCACGTGCTGAGATGAAACCACAGGTTCCACGTATCGTTCAGTTGGAGATTCCTAAGGAGTTCATCGGTGCTGTTATCGGTCCTGGTGGTAAGATTATCCAGCAGATGCAGGAGGAAACAGGTGCTACTATCACTATCGAGGAGACTGATGGTGTTGGTAAAGTACAGGTTTCTGCACCTAATAAGGATTCAATCGACGCTGCTTTGGGTAAGATCAAGGCTATCGTGGCAGTTCCAGAGATTGGTGAGGTTTACGAGGGTACAGTACGTTCTATCATGCCATATGGCTGCTTCGTAGAGATTCTACCTGGTAAGGACGGCTTGCTTCACATCTCAGAAATTGACTGGAAGCGTCTTGAAACTGTTGAAGAGGCAGGTATCAAGGAAGGCGATAAGATTAAGGTTAAACTCCTCGAGATTGATCCTAAGACAGGTAAGTACAAACTTTCACGTCGCGTTTTGCTTGAGAAACCAGAGGGATATGTTGAGCCACAGCGTCGTCCACGTGGTGATCGTCGTCCACGTCGTGACGGTGAGCGTCGCTTTGATGAGCGTCGTCCACGTCGTGAGAACAATGAATTTGAGAACAACGATTAATCGATTGTTATAATACTATAATCCCCCAGAAGCAGCCTATAAGCTTGCTGGGGGATTTATTTCTCTATCTACAAAGCCAAGTAGACTACAAACCCAATTCTACCTGACTGTACAAACCATATAGCCTAAATGGTAAAAACCACATCTATCTTGCATCGAGTGAGATAGCATAGAACCTATTTTTAATTTAACCAAACAATTAACACTAAAATGAAGAAAGATTATCTTTCCCCCACTATGGTTGTAATACCAATCATATTGGAACTTTCTCTCTTAGAATCAGCCACTGGTAATCTCCCACAAAAGTCCCAAAGCCACAACATGGATGATGAGGAAGAGGAATACGAAACTGAGACTACTACAACTCCCAGTGGTCAAGCTAAATACACACCAAACTTTTTTGAATAACCAGAAATTATGAATAGCATTATTAAAGCGTTTATTTTTGCAGCTATCTCACTTGGGTTAGCAGCCTGCTCACAGGAAGATATCACCTCGAATGAGCAACAGAAAGCAAAAGAAGAAATTACTTTCACCGTTGATGTTACATTAGACAAGAATGTAGAGGATATGGTGAACGCAAAACAGATGACAAATGTATGGGATGCTGAACAGCCTGCTACGACCCGTACTCCTATTACTTACGATAAGCAAGGGTCATTGACTTATAACTGGCGGGTTGGAAGTACGATTCCTTTATTTGTCTATATCACTGATGGAAAATACAAAAAAAGTTACAAACTTGACAAAGGTTTGCAGGTTATCTCAGCCCATAAGGGTTACTTTACATTCTCTGTACCATCCTATTTTGACTTGTCTAAACTGCAAGTGGCATCGGCTACGGGTAAGGAAGACGGTGTAGAAAATGGTGCATGGACAATAGGTATAGGCTATGATGGTGTCATGAGGGTTTTTGGACCAGCAGCTATAGATGCAAGTTCATACGATTATAACATCCCGCTCTATTCTAAGTTGACGAAAGTAGACCCTGCTACAAAGCACGCTAAAGTTCAGTTTTTAATGTTAGGTAGTTGGATTGGCGTTAGAGCAAAGTCGGATATGTATTACAAGAGCAGTATCTATTCTATTGCCTTGAAGTCAGACGTGCTCCACATGGATGGTACATTTGACCTCTCACAAGCTTCTCCTGTATGGAAACCAAGCTCATACAGAATTAATATAGATAGCCGACAAGGAAAAGTTTTGGACGAGTGTGACACAATTAGAGTTAATAATTTCACTATCGGTGGTGAGGCTGATGGAGCAGGAACAACCAAGTATACCAAGCCTTTCTATATCTGGGTAAAGGCTACGCCAGGTGCAACCAGTACGACAAAAGCAAGAGTTATCCTCCGCAGTGAGGCTGATAGCAAGACAGGAGCAGTAGCTCCACAGATTGATTTCTTGTCTATGCGTAATCGATTCTATCGTGAAGCGAAAGATATTGTAAACTTCAAAGATGGTGATACGTATAACTTTAGTATCAATGCAAGTCTGAAAGAGACACGTGGAGCATTGATGATAACAGAGTATTACCATTCTTCTGCACAAAATGGAGAGAACAGTTGGATTGAGATAACAAACGCTTCAAGAGAGACAGTATCATTGAAAGGATATTATCTGGTGAGTCCAAACCCATGGAATGTACCTCCTTATGGAGCATTATATGTCGCTAATTTGACTGACCTCAAAGCATTGAGTCGAGGAAGCAGTAGTGTTGGTATGCCAGGAAACTCAACAACATCGATACCTGCAGGAAAGTCAATTTGCTTAGCTGCGGGCACAGGTTATGCAGAAGTTGTAGCTAAGAATAAGGCTTATCAGGTAATTAATACAGGGTCTGGAGTGTCTACTCCGTCAGCTGTTACGGGTGGTGTACACTATTCAAAGTATATTTGTAAAGACGGTTGGAATATCGATTTGAAAGACCATAACAATAATATAGTAGACAATTTTGGTGTTGAAGTGGGCTATTTGTTGAATGGCAGCAATGGTTTTTATTATAATTATTATTTAGGAGAGAGGGATTTTATTCGTTCAAAAGAGACACCTTTTAATGCTCCTTATAATGGATTTAATCCAAAGGGGTGGTATTATATGCCAATAGAAACAAGCGGATTAAACTTCCTTGGAACTTTTAATGATTATGATAGTAGGTTCATACCATTCGTGGATTATAAAGATGGTGGAAGTGGGAATAGACCAGAACGCTACCGTGATATGTCTTATTATACCAATATCATTCATCTTCCATAAGCAAAGGGAGTGAAGATTCTTTGATAATAAGCGCATCGTTTATATAGGTATAGGCAGGGATACCACGTGTATTCCTGCCTTTTTAACCTAAATCAGTCATTAGAGGCTAAACATATTTTGTTTTCTTATTGGTGGATTAGATTTACGTATGATAGCCATAAAAATAAAATAAAACTTGCACGATAAAGATAAATAAAGGTTAAAACATTCTTGTTTTTAATTCTAAATACAATATCTTTGCACCGCGAGAGTTAAAATAGAGTTTACAATATAAAACTAAAATGATTATGAAAAAGATTATGTTTTTGGTAGCTGCTTGTGCAGCTATGGTAGCTTGTAACAATGGCAAGACTACTGCAAACAACGAGGGTGCAGATTCTGCAGTTCAGGATTCAGCTGCTGCTGGCGACTCTGCTGTTTACGAGGGTTTGACACCTGCAGCTGATGTTGCTGGTATCAAGTATCGTGTTGCTTTGGCAAAGGATTCATCAAATGGTTTCAGCGTATCTGAGTCTTACATGAAGTCTGCTTCTGAGGCTGACACTGTTTACAACTATACAGGTAAATATCAGGTTGTAGAGAAGGACGTTAAGGGTAAGAAAAATACTTACTACCAGTTCGAGTTGGGTAAGGACAACAAGACCAACTTCCTCGTAGTAAACGATTCTACACTTCGTCTTGTTAACTCTGACTTTGAGGAGCCAGCAGTAAATACAAAGGATATGAACTACGACTTGAAGTTGAAGTAAGAAGAATCTGTAAACAAAACATTAATATAAAAGGGCTTGCCAAGGGATTATACCTTGTGCAAGCCCTTTTTCTGTAGGGTAGGGATTAATCGTCTTTATCATGTAATGAATGCTTCTCTTTGATTATATGGCTCTTTTCTAATGGTATGTAGTGTTTATTATAAGAATAGATAGGAGTGTGTTTAGGCTTTCGCACTATTGGTGTTCATGCTCCGCACGATGTGTGCTAAGCCTCCGCACCATTGGTGCGGAGCGTTAACACGAATGGTGACGATGAGAATATTGATGCTTTCTCGTCGTATATTTCCAGAGAAAACACTCATGATTGGACAGTGAGCTATGCTTATCAAGACTGCATAAAACGCTTTATATGACTGCTGAAACTCCTTATAGAAACAAAAATAGGGACACGCCTGTGCCCCTATTTGATATTGCAATGTAGTAAGAATGACTCTTATCTTCTTGCCATAAAGTAGCTTGTACCAGCCTGCATCTGGCGAACCTCGTATACACCATTTGCATCAAGTGTAACGTCTGCAGTCAAACCATGGTTGAGGAATGCCTTTACAGAACCATCACCATTGAAGTGAATAATCTTCTGCTCCTTACCCTCAGCATTCATGTACCATGTGTTCTCCTGCTTGTTATAAGTGAAGTAGAATACGCTACCATCTGGCTTTGTAATCTGGTAACCATTCTCGAGATACTTTACAGCATAAATCAAACCATCGTCACCCTTGATGTTGCGAGTCTTACCAACGCGGTTAGCTACAGGGTTATCACCTGTCCAGAACTCAATACTGTTGAGTACGAGTACATCTGCAGCACCACAGAAAGCGTAGGCAGGAGAAATTACGAGGAAGATAATCTCATTGAGAAACTTAGACTTTGTAGCGTGCTTGTTCCACTTTGCAAGTTTGTTGAATAAAGCAAATGAACCTACACATGAGCTCATGAGTGTTGCGCCAAGCAAGAGGGCAACCATAGACTTGATTCCTTTTGTTTTCATAGCTTTCAAATTAGCTTATTTGGTGAATATTAATCTATTATTACTAAGCGGTTTAATTTATGTCTACAAAAATAACACTCTTATTTTTATTAAGAAATAATTTTATTTTATGATATTGAATGTTTGGTGTTTTTAACTTGATAAGTTAATGTTTTTGACATAACAAACGCTTTTGTTAACGCTTTTTTTAACCTGAATCGGTTATTAGAGTCTAAACATATTTTGTTTTATTATCAATCTGATTGGCTGTCTTTTGGGCGTAGGCGTAGCGGGCTACGTCAAGTTTAAAAGGCAGACAAGGTGGCGATAAGAAAATAAAAAATATTAGGAAACAATGCTATAGTTATTAAAACAATATATATTATGGTCTAATAACCTATTCGGGTTTAAATTGTGTGGAAGTCGATTTACCAATTACTCGACAGAGCTTCATCACTTCTTCCTCGAAGGTTTCTTTGTTAATGGCTTTCCCCTTTAGGACAGAGCGATAGTTATAGATGGTCTGTGGAGAGTAGAACAGCAGGTCGGCTATCTCGGCACTTTCCTTTACGCCTAATCGGATGAGTGCCATAATTCGCTGTTCTGTTGTGAGTTCATCGGTGTTTTTGTTCTGAATCTGCCCTTCTGGTAAGAGTAGGCTGTTTAACTCCTCAGTAAAGTCTGGATAGAGATCGAGGAACGCTTTATCAAATCGAGAGAGGAATGTAGCAGCGTCTTCTTCAGATAATCGTTCTGATGAAAGCTGACTAAGCAATTCAGTGGTTTGATTGGCTTTAATCTTTCTTTTAACCAATGTCTGTTGTTTCTTGAGTCGGGCAATATACTTTGCACAAAGGTCGATATACAATTTTGCTAATCTCTCGCGTTTGCGGTTGGTATCAACAAGTAACGCATTAAGGCCGTGTAGCTGCGTATTCAACTCTTTTTGTTGTCTGTTCAGTTCAGAGAGTTGGTTGTTATTTTTTTGCAATTCCTGTTGCTGAAGACTAAGGCGTTTGGTCTGTTTAACGATATAAAAGACTGCAGAAAGCAGGAAGAGTAGAAGTAGCGAGATAACGATGATGGCTGTCATCTGCACTTTGTTGCGCTGGTTAAGCGTCTGCTGATAGCTACTTACAATCACTGGTAGCTTGCTTGATATCTCAATAATGCGGAGTCTGTTATTATAGAAATGAGCATCCTCGAGTGCTGTCTGAATGTATTGTTGTGCAAGGTCAAGCTCATCTTTGTTGTGTTCAAAGATGTACATTGCCAGGTTTTGGAGGGCAAAGTTCTCCATCGTACAGTTCTCTATATCTGCAATACTCGACAATAAAAGGAACTCTTCCTGCTTTTCAGTATTTCCCTCGTTGCCATAACTGCCAGAGAGGGCAAAGCACGACATGGCATAGAATCGGGAATTTTGGGGTAACTGCTTTATGGCTTTGATGTAATGAGCACGTGCTGCTTGTGGATTATTCAATACAAAAACAGCGTATTCACCGAGGTAATACTCGTAAGTTTTATCGGTTTCATCGCAAAAAGGCATAGCCTTTTTAAGATACTCTTGCGCCTTTAATCGGTGTATTGGTGTATAGGTCTTATCGTTACAGAAGTCTGCCCAATAGGTGTGAATACGGAAGAGAGAGAAGTAATATTCAAAGTGTTGTCCCTTGTCAAGAACGGTTGTGTCCACCTGTTCTATTTCATGAATAGCCTCATTATATAAGCCACCAATGGATAATAGCTCTGCCTTACTGATGGTATTACTATTGTAATAGTAGGTGTTCTGCGTCTCTTTTGCAAGTTTTATACCTTTGTTTAGGTATGTCATTGCAGAGTCAAATTGGAAGACATAGTATTCTTCAAATAGCTGTTCGTAGGTCTGTAGACGTTTAAGCGTATTCTCGCTGGTTGTGAGATTCTTCTTTAGTCGGTTGATATCTTTATTCTTATTATCGATAAGTGCCTTGCGTTGCTCCAACAAACTGTCTAACTTTTGTCGTAGCTGTTGTGTCTTACTACCAGCAGATAATGTCGTTGGCAGTAGCAAGAAGAGTATATATAATAAGCTTCTTTTCATCGTTTAATTACTAATGAGTACAAAGATAATACTTTACTTGGAAATAGAGGATATCTACTTCAATAAATTATTATTATTATTTAAAATATTGATAATAAGTTGTTTATAATTAATAACAACATAGCTTCATCTACTTGAGTACTACTATCGGTATTTACTTCAACTCTTTTTTACTATCTTTGCATAAAATCAAATAATTACTCTTACAATCTTTAAATAGAAATTATAATCATTTTTATACTTTAACAAAACAATGAAGAAAACCAATATTGCCCTTATTGGGCTACTAATGGGGTGGGCAAGCATTGCGAATGCGCAGACAGTAAAGTCTCCTAACGGTAATGTTGCAGTTACTTTCTCATTAACAGGGAATGGAGTGCCTACTTATGAGATGACTTATAAGGGTAAGGCTGTTGTAAAGCCTTCGCACTTAGGTTTGGAATTAGCTAAGAACAAACATGCCAGCAAGGGCATGAACGAAACCAGTCTTATGGATGGTTTCGAAAAGACAGCTACCAAGACTACAACTTTCGATGAGACTTGGAAGCCTGTTTGGGGTGAGACTGCTACCATTCGTAACCACTACAATGAGTTGGAAGTAGACCTCAATCAGCCAAGCAGCAAGCGTAACATTGTTATCCGTTTCCGTGTTTATGACGATGGAATGGGTCTTCGTTACGAATTCCCACAACAGCCAGAACTGAACTACTTTGTTATAAAGGATGAGCATACACAGTTTGCTATGGCTGGCGATCATACAGCTTGGTGGCTTCCTGGAGACTATGATACACAGGAGCAGGAGACACAGGAATCAAAGCTTTCTGAAATCCGTAAGCGTTTCCACGATGCTGTAAACTGGGACAACTCATCTGTTTCTGTATTCTCAGACACGGGTGTTCAGACCTCTTTACAGATGAAGTCTAATGATGGCTTGTACATTAATATTCATGAGGCAGCATGTGCAAACTATGCTACAATGCACTTGAATCTCGACGACAAAACAATGACCTTCGAGTCATGGCTTACTCCTGATGCTACTGGTTTTAAGGGATTCATGCAGACTCCTTGCGAAACTCCTTGGCGTACGGTGATGGTTAGCGATGATGCACGTGATATGCTTGCTAATAACCTCATCCTCAATCTTAACGAACCTTGTAAGATTGAAGACACGTCATGGATTCATCCAACCAAGTACTGTGGCGTTTGGTGGGAGATGATTGCAGGTGGTAAGTCTTGGGCTTATACTGATGAATTTAGTTCAGTGAAGCTTGGTCAGACTGATTATGCCCATGCTAAGCCTAACGGACATCACCCTGCTAACACCGCAAATGTAAAGAAATACATCGACTTTGCTGCTGCTAACGGTTTAGATCAAGTGTTGGTAGAAGGTTGGAACATCGGTTGGGAAGACTGGTTCGGTCACTGGAAAGACTATGTATTCGACTTTGTTACTCCTTATCCAGACTTTGATTTGAAAGGTTTGAATGAGTATGCACACTCTAAGGGTGTTAAGTTGATGATGCATCATGAGACTTCTTCAAGTACACAGAACTATGAGCGTCACATGGAAGATGCCTTTAATTTGATGAATAAGTATGGTTATGACGCTGTGAAGACAGGTTATGTAGGTGACATTATCCCACGTGGTGACCACCACTATTCACAGTCAATGAACAACCATTATCTCCATGTTATAAAGGAAGCTGCTAAGCATCATATAATGGTGAATGGACATGAAGCAACTCGTCCTACGGGTCTTTGTCGTACATGGCCTAACCTTGTTGGTAACGAGTCAGCACGTGGAACAGAGTATGAAGCATTCGGTGGTAGTGATCCTAACCACACTGTTATCCTTCCATTTACTCGTCTTCAGGGCGGACCAATGGATTATACCCCTGGTATTCTTGAGACTCAGCTCTCAACATGGTGTGATAATAAGAGCTATGTACACACAACTCTCGTGGGTCAGCTTGCACTTTATTTAACGATGTATAGTCCACTTCAGATGGCTGCCGACCTTCCTGAGAACTATCAGAAGTATAACGATGCCTTCCAGTTTATTAAGGATGTTGCTTGCGACTGGGATGATAGTCGTTATCTTGAGGCAGAGCCAGCACGTTATATCACAGTTGCTCGTAAGGCAAAAGGCACTAACAACTGGTTCGTAGGAGGAAAGACAGGTCTTGCACCACACCTTAGTGTTCTCAAACTCGACTTCCTTGATAAGGGTCGTAAGTATGAGGCAACCATCTACGCAGATGCTAAGGATGCTGATTACGAGAAGAATCCAAAGGCTTACACCATTACTAAGCGCACTGTTAAGAAGGGTGATGTTCTCAAGCTTCAGCAGGTTCGTGGAGGTGGTTTTGCTATCAGCTTGAAAGCACTTTAAGCCATTATTTTTTTCAGTATTAACCGATATCAACATAATATAAGATAGAAGTGCCGCAGAGAAGCGTGATTGCTCAGAAAATCAAAGGGTTATATCCTTTGAAAGATGGCTACGTTTCTCTGCGGATATTCTATCTCTTACACGGAGCGTCTTACTTACTTACATTACTACATACTAAAACCATTAATTGTAACGTTACATAAGAGATGATATCATGTCCCCAAATAAGAATAAAGCAAATGAAAAGAATTGCAATCATCTGTGTAATTTTATGTACGCCATTACTTATTAATGCACAGGTCCAAATACCAACACTTGACGATCTCGACCATGAGATAGCCATGTCATCCCAGTATGACAAACAATATGAAGATGTTATACGCAGTGTAAAGAAGCAACTTCATGCCGCTAAGACCTTGGAGGCTCGTTGCGAATTATCCGACAAGCTATTCAATCTTTATACATCTTATTCTGTGGACTCTGCTATTGTCTATGCTATGGAAAAGCAGAAAATAACAAAGGCAATGGGCAATCAGAGTAAGGTGAATGATGCAAAACTTAATCTTGCCTACCTCCTGATAAGGGGTGGCGAACTCAAGGAGGCAAGCGATATTATTAACTCCATTCCTCGAAGTGAGATAAACCAAGACTTGTCTTTCTATTATTTCTCAACGCGAAAGACCCTCTATCATACACTTGCTGATGCTGCTTTAATCCCTTCGCAGAGGAAGATGTACAAGCAGATGGAGAAGCTTTGTAACGATTCTGTCGTTGATAATAACCAATCTCCTGACATTTGGTCACGTGCTGAACAGCTTGTTAATCGCCAACAGTATGAACAAGCAAAGAAAATTCTCCTTGATGCCTATCACCACTTGAAACCTGGTGACCGCCAAACAGCATTTGTGTCAATCTCGCTTGCTGATATTTATGGTAGGGATAAGAATGTGGAAGCTCAAAAGCAATACCTCATTGCAGCTGCTATCTCTGATATACGCAACTCTGTAAAGGAATACCTTGCCCTACAGCAATTGGCTGTGATTCTTTTTGAAGAGGGTGATACAAAACGAGCTTATGCCTATATGGACCACGCTATGAACGATGCTGTGTTCTGTAATGCACGTCAGCGTACAATTGCTATGGCTGACGTTTGGCCGGCAATAGAAAAGTCACATGAGCGTGAAACAAAGAGTCGTACACTCAAACTTACAGCCGCTCTTGTGCTGATAAGTCTCTTATCTGTCTTCTTGTTGGTTATGATTATCTATACGCGTCGTCGTGTTGTAGAATTGCGTGCTATTCGTGCGCGTCTTTCTAACACAAACGAATTGCTGAAAGAATCAAATAATATTAAGGATGAATACATCACTCGCTTCCTCAGTGAGTGTTCCGCTTACATCGACAAACTCGATAGCTATCGTAAACAGATTTATCGTCTTGTTACAGCCAATAAGCGCACAGAACTGCTGAACACATTGAAGTCACAGGAGGTAATCGACCGTGAGTTGGATTCCTTTTATTCAAGTTTTGATGAAACCTTCCTTGGTCTTTTCCCTAACTTTGTAGAAGATTTCAACGCATTACTCAAACCAGAAGAGAGGATTATTCCTAAACAAGCAGGGCATCTCTCTACTGATCTTCGCATCTTTGCACTCATTCGTCTCGGTGTAAGTGAGAATGAGCTTATCTGTTCCTTCCTTCGATGCTCAAAAGCAACGGTCTATGCTTACCGTTCTCGTGTGCGTTTGAAGTCTATTGACCCTGATAAATTCGATGAAATGGTACAAAAAATATAAGTTGAAACCATTTCCTTTTCCCTAATTTATAAATCGAAGAATCGTCATCGTGCGACATTCCAGCATCTTGTTTGTTGGTTTGTCGCACGTTTCTTTTCTTCACTTTTCTGTTGTGAGAAGCCATTATATGTCTACTCATAAGCATGTTTTCCCATCTTCTACAAATAGCTTATGGTTCTTCCGAAATATGGAATGATAAACTCAAAGTTTTATATAATAGGCACACGGAGTCACGGAGGGGACGGAGGTAACGCAATGTTACAGAGGTGCCGACGGCACAAAGAGCTACGGAGGTGTGGCGTACAGATTCTTAATAACTATTTTGGTATAAACGCTTTGGGCATAAAGTTACTAAAAAGTGTGCTAACAAGCTCCATCGCTCTATGCACCGACGGTGCCTCCGTGACTCTCATTGCTTTATTTTAATAATCCTCTGTTCTCTCCTTTTCTCCGTGTGACATTACTTCAAACTCTAAACACAAGTGGCTAACATTATCACTCCAAAATCCTGAAGACTCTAACTTCTCCCCTTATTAATTGAGGTTTGTAAACTATTTTCGTGAGACTCAAAACCAATACATGCTCTTTTAGCTTCTAAAAGACGCTTAATTGGCTTGCAAAAGGTGCCCTTTAAGCCCCTTACTAACGCCCTTTTGGAGTCCAATTAAGCACCTTTTCTTATGCTGTTTTATAACTAATTGATTTTCTGTTGGTTATAAGATTGCCTTTTATGTGTGTTTTTCTCCTTGTTTATAGATAATTTATTCGAATTTTTGTCATGATTTTTCAATATTTTATCTGGGCTTTTGAAGTTTTAAAATGAAAATGTTTTCTGCTCTGAGGGGTGATAATAGAATCGTCTGTTGACGGTATTATCCATGTTTTTGTTTAATGAATAACTTTGGCTTTTCCATCAAATTTAAATCGGAAACCCTACTGCTGCAAGAATTATATATATAGTGGTTTATCGACCGATTGGGATTAAAACTATACGAAAAGTATTCATATCGGTAACGGAAGAAGTGTATTGGATATGACAAAGAATATGTAGTTTTTGGTCAATTTGAGAATATTTTTGTTGTAAAAATACCGATTTTATCGAAAAATAAGGTCTTATTGATAAAATTAATTATTATTTTATAACTGTGTTGTTAATGGTTGATTTTTATTTGACAAAGTTCTGTTTTGCTTTATATTTTGTTTGTATTGTAGTGTATATGATGAAATTATAACTTATTGATTATTAATGAATTCTATTTTTAATAACTTGTATTTTTTGTTTTATTAGTTTATTGAGCACTTTATTTGTGTATCTTTGCATCAGTTTTTCTGTTTGATGTTTGAAACTAAAAATAACTTTTGTTTTGGATAACAAAGCGGAGAAAGGAGTACGTTAAGGGATGTCGAAAAGGCAAAGATTGAGAGGATAATTCTTAGTCCGACACAATTAACCAAGTAGTCCACTTATAATTAAGGTGTGAATTAGAAGACTTATAATATAAGTACGAATTATTGAATAGTACGAACCAAATTAATTATTAATAAAAAATGAAACGAAAATTACTTTTGTTATTGTTAGCATTCATCTCGTTAGGATGCTTTGCCGACTCTCAACCAACAGATGCTCAGCGAAAAGCCAACCTGTTTGTGTACAATGGTATGCTGTTTAGTATCCAGAAATTCGTGAGTACTACTTCACAGGACAACGCTGTTGAGTTCTGTGGTTGGACAACTTTGACTGATTTGAGTGCTCCTGATAAGAAGGATGCAGCTTTGACTGATGCGCAGTATAATGCCGTTCGTAAGGTAGGAGAGATTACTATTCCTGAAACAGTAACAGCTGTTGTTACTTACAATGGGGTACCTCAAGGTTCTGCTACTTATAAGGTTACCATGCTTCGTGCTAACCTTTTCCGTGCAGCAGAAACTAATGTAACAAGCCAGATAACCAAGATTACAATCCCAAAGACAGTTGAGCACATCGAATCACGTTGTTTTGATCAATGTGAGAACATGACTGAGTTTAGCGTTTAAACAACAGCGCGTTCTATAATTGCGATAAAATCACATGGTCTCAAATTCCTCAATCTGTAGAGGAGTTGGGATCAACTTGCTTCTATGACTGTGAAGCTTTGACGTCTGTTGACCTCTCAAAAATCAAGAAGATGGACACTGGTGTGTTCTGGGGGACACCTTTAACATCTGTTGAATGGCCTGCAGCTGTAACTGAAATTCCTGCAAATACATTCTGGGCTTGTGGCAAACTAACAACTATCAAGGGTATTCCTGGGCAGCCAGGTGCATGGGATAACATCACTAAGATTGGTGAAAATGCATTCAATATGTGTGTTGCTTTGACTACAATTAAGTTGCCAGCAGAGCTTAAGACAATTGATGCGCAGGCTTTCCGAAGCTGTGATCATTTAGCTACAGTAGATTATGGTACTAAGGTTGAAACTATCGGTGATGGTGCTTTCTGGTCTACTGGTGCATTGAAGAAGTTCTTCTTCAAGGGTTCTGTTAAGACACTCGGTGCTAATGCTTTCCGAGAGAGTGGACTTACTTGTGTTCACCTCAAAGGTGATATGACTATCGGTAAAGAGGCTTTCATGAACTGTACAAGCTTGAAGTATGTTGAATTCCCTGCTACATCTTCAGCTACTCAGCCATTGACTTATGTGGCAGAAAGCATGTTTGCTGGTTGTACAAGTCTGCCTTTCATCACTCTTCCATCTACTGTAACAGAGATAAAGGCTAACGCTTTCAATGGTTGTTCAAGTCTGAAGTATGTAAATATCTTGGCTGCTTCTCCTGCAACATTGGGTGCTAATGCTTTCCCAACAACTGCTGGTGTATATGTAAAACCAAGCAAGCTTTCAGCTTATCAGGCAAATGCAGCTTGGAATGCTTATAGCCCTAAGGATACTTACGAGCAGACACTCGCTACGAAGTATGCAAGTTTCGACCATGATTTCCCTGTTTCTTTCGTAGCAAAGAATGGTCATGAAGCGTTGGAGGCATATGTTGGCCCAAGCACTTATAGAGTGACACAGCCAACTAAGGTTCAGAAGATTTTGAAGATGATTAAGGTTACTTCAACAGCTGCTAATGAAGGTGTTCTCCTCAAAGGTGAGGTTGGAAGAACTTATACTTATCAGATTGCAGAGACTGATCCTGGTCTTTATACTGGTAATCGTGTTATCGGTGTACGTGAGGATACAACACTTGTTCAGACCGAGTCTGATGGTAAGAGCAACTGGGTTTTACAGTCTGATTATAAGCTTCACTTAGTTAGCAATGGAACTATTAAGAGTGGTCGTGCTTATGTTCATGAAACCAATGATGGTGATACAAACTTTGGTGCTAAGGGTATTTACCTCTCTTTCGCTCTCGATGAGGAAAAGAATACAACCGGTATTGATAAGGTTGAGAACAAGAAGGCTGATGAAGAGAATGTTTATTATACGCTTTCAGGTGTAAGGGTAATCAATCCTACTGAGAAGGGTGTATATATTAAGAATGGTAAAAAAGTTATTATACGATGAAACGTAACTATATAGCTCCAGCAACAGAGCAAGTTGCAGTTAAGATAGAGCAGCACTTATTGGACTTATCTTTCGATGATACAGTTGTTGATCCAAGTACTGCACTGTCAAAGAAGAACGCATTTAATTCTGATGAAGATGAGACTGATGATGCGTTGAGAGTAACATCTAATGGTGATATCAGTATTGGTAAACACTCTCTTTGGGATGAATAATTATTAATATCTTTTATAATTAAGGCATTGCCAAGGCCTGACTTGAAAGGAGTCAGACTGTGGTAATGCCTTTCTACTTTGATATAAGGAATGAAACAAGCCTATATAGGCTCATTATTTAACCAATAAGAATTAAAACCATGAGATTAAAAAGATTGCTTATTCTGTGTGTAACACTATCGTCGGCAGCCTTATCTTTTGCAGACGACTTTGTGTATGACAACCTTAAGTACACGACAACCTCTGACAAATCGGTGACTTTGGTAGACGGAAAGAGTGTGAGTGGAGAGATTATTATCCCTTCTGAAGTTCGCAACAACAAGAATGTTTATACCGTTACAGCCATCAAACACAACGCCTTTGAAGGTAACAACGCTATTACTGCCGTAACAATCCCAAGTTCGGTTAGTACTATTGGCTACAGTGCATTCAATAGTTGTAAGGGTTTGCGACGAGTGATGGATGCCTCACGTGTCACCGAAATGCAAGGTTTTGAGTACACGGATTGTTCAAATCTAACCTCTGTAACCTTATCTGGAACGCTACAAAAGATTGGTTATCGCTCTTTTGCAGGTACCGCTTTGACACAACTTGTCTTACCTGCAAGCATGAAAGAGATTGGTAGCAATGCTTTTGAAGATTGTCACCAACTAACAAACGTAGAGTTTAACAAAGGTATTCAGAGTATAAAGGACCATGCTTTTAAGAATAGTGGCTTGGTTTCTTTAGAACTTCCTGAGGGCATAAAGGAGATTGGGGAATGGTCTTTTGAGAGTTGTAAGAGCCTGAAGACGGTGCAAATCCCTCAGTCTGTAACAACCTTAGGGACGGGTGCTTTCTATACATGCTCAGCCCTTGAGTCAGTCGTTATACCAGCTTCTGTTACGAATTTCAACGACAGAACCTTCAATGGATGTCGTAATTTGTCCGCTGTTTATTACTTAGGCAGCAGTTGTCCAAGCCTTGGTCAGAATACTTTTGCTGATGTTTCTAATGTTTTTGGCTTCTATGTAAAGCCATCAGCATTGTCTGCTTTGCAAGGAATAGCCTATGTTTCTGACAAGGTAAAGGATAGTTTCTCTTATCAACAGAGCAGTAAGTACGCTACCTTCTCACGTCCTTTTGCTGTCGATTTCAGTTCAGTTTCAGGTTTGAAAGCATATATTGCAAAGGATAATAATGGGCAGAACTCAGTTGCTTTGACAGCCGTTACGAAAGCAAGTGCTGGTACGGGACTTGTCCTTGAAGCTACACCTAATACTATCTATCAGCTTCGATTGGCTGATAATGCCCCTCAATATGCTGACAATGCACTACGTGTATCAACCGGGACTGCTGTTGAGGCGATTGCTTCAAAGGTGAGAGAGGATATGACTTTACGCTATAATCCAGTGGAACTAACTACTGATAAGGTACGTTATGAGCCTGGAAACACAGTTGTATTTACAGCAAAGTATGTTCTTCCAGCCAATGCGAAGGTACGTTATCTACATGGTAATACTGTCGTAAAAACCGATGAAATCGGTGGAAAACAGCGTTGGGATTGGAAAGTACCAGCAGATAATTTCACTGGATATATGGCTGAAATTTATCTTGATAATGGTACTTCGGAACAGACACTCGCCACAATCGGTGTAGATGTATCTACCGAATGGGGTCGTTTTCCACGTTATGGTTTCGTCTCACACTATGGTTCTGACAAGACACCTGAACAGGTTAAGAAGGAAGTGGATATGCTTAATCGTTACCATATGACTGGTATTCAGTTCTATGACTGGCAGTGGAAGCATCATATACCATACCCTCAAGACTCTACAAAGTGGAAAGATATTGGTTTGCGTGATGTCTATAAGTCGTCAATAGAGAACTACATTAACCAGTTACATGGCGTAGGAAGTAAGTGTATGTTCTATGACTTAGTGTATGGTGTGACTGGAAGAATGGTTAATAATAAGCCTGAAACGGTAGATAACTTTGATGGTCATGATGGTATAAGTAGTGATTGGGGTTGGATAGACTTGCATGCAAAGGAAGGCGGCGGCTATGACCTTCGTCAAGTACAGTATCCTCTTGGTGCTTGGCCAAGCATTTATGTAATGAATCCAGGTAATCAGAACTGGGTTAACTATCTTTCTGGTTCTATTAATAAGGTCTATCAGAACCTTCGCTTTGATGGTTTTCATATCGATCAGTTAGGTCACCAGCGTGATGCTTATTATGTTAACTTGAAGAGTAAGAAGGTAAATGGTCAGAAGGTTTATACTGATGGAGACCGTTGTAATACGAATGACTTTGAAGGCTATTTTGCCAATTTCATCAATCGTATGAAGGCTGACAATCATGATAAGAGCCTTGTTATGAATGCTGTTTCAACCTTCGGAGGTTCCAAAATCGTTGGTACAAAGAACGTTGAATTCGGCTATAATGAGATGTGGGGTGGCGACGATTATCTGTGGAACTACCGTAAGATTATACAGGACAACCGTCGTAATAATGGCAAGAACACCTTTAACACAGTCTTTGCAGCTTATCTACACTGTCGCAATGGCAATGGTGGTCAGTTCCATACGAGCAGTGCGCTGTTTGGCAATGCTACTATCTTCGCACTCGGTGGTTCACGTATTGAGTTGAGTGGTGACCACATGCTGTTTACAGAGTACTTCCCTGATGATGCTCGAAAAATGTCGGACAAGTTGCAAAAGTCAATCATTCACTATTATGACTTCCTTGTTGCCTACGAAAACTACTTGCGAGATGGCAATGCTGAGACCTCTGTTAATATGACAATGGATGGTGTTAACGTGGCTGCATGGGATTTGTCTGATCCTAATCCAAGTATTGCAGATGCTGCAGATCAGACGATTGGACCAAAGCCTTATAGTGTGAATACCTACAGTACTAAGAAAGGAGACGTGACTGCAATCCAGTTACTTAATTACAGTAATGTGTCAAGAGACAACTTTAATGTTCGTGATTTGAAGGAGACAATGCCAGAACCTAATGTCTTGCTTAATAAGAAGATTGTTCTTGACGATGCTACTCCTGTGTCACGTATATGGGTAGCAAGTCCTGATTGTTTTGGTGGTGCCCCACAAGAAGTTGTTTTCAAGCAGAATAACGGTAAGGTAACATTTACCCTTCCTTCTCTGGAGTATTGGACTATGGTTGTAGTAGAGCATGGCAATAAGGTGGATAATAGTGCATCAGAGGTTCGAAACTATGTTCTTCGTGGCGAATCTTTTCAAGAGGCATCTAATAATACTGTGCCAGCAGGTGAGGCTTATCTCTCTTTTCCTGCTACTATAGGAAAAACTTTGCAGCCGTCATTACCTTTAGTTCCTGTTACTGCAGGGATTACCAATGTAATTGATAACGGACGTGATGATTATTATACCGTGTCTGGTATTAAGGTTGATCATCCTGTGAAAGGGATATATATCCATAAAGGAAAGAAACTGGTAAAGAAGTAATTAGCCTCTGATTCTGTATTACCCCCAATTGGTTAGTAGTAACGTTCACTGCCTGTGAAGGATAAGTTACTCATGACTGGTTGGGGGTAAAATGTTTTATTAGGAGATAAGTAAGTGAGTCCTAAGTCTTCTTAAAGTCCTTCTATTAAGGTCATATATTGAAAATAGAATAAAGTCTTATACACTTGCATAGTATTAATCTCCCCAAATTAGATGGTCTTACAAAGGCGGATAAACTGCAAGCTGAAATGTAGAAAGGGGAAATAGCTACGATGTCTATTCGTCTTCTACAAACAACTTATTCCTTTATTTAGATGTGTTTGTAAACTATTTTCGCATAGTACAAAACCAATACATACTCTTTTGGCTTCTAAAAGACGCCTAATTGACTTGCAAAAGGTGCCCTTTTGAGGTCTAAGTAACGCCCTTTTGAAGTCCAATTAAGCATCTTTCACTTTGCTACTTCATAACAAATTGATTTCCTGTTGGTTACAAACCTACTTTTTACATGGGTTTTTGTCTTTGTTTTCAGATGTTTTATTCGAATTCGTGTAATGAATTTTCATGGTCTTTTTTATGTTTTTGAAGCATTAAAAAGAAAAGGGATTCTATGGCAGAAGATGATAAAAGGGTAGACGGCTGATAGTCTTTGCTATGTTTGTGTTCAATACTTACAATTCTTTCTATTGAGCCCTTCCATTGTGCTTTAACATCATCTAATCGTCATTTTGAATCTGGTTTTTCTCTTTTAAAGAAGTAGTTTCAAATTGTTTTCACGACAAGAAGTCGAGGAATAGAGATAAATTAGGATAAGAAAGAGGGTGAACTGAAGAAGGGTTAATAAAGAATAGTTATAATAATAACTTATAAACAATATAATAATAGTCTATTTTGTGAATAAAAAGAACTTCCCCTATTGATCGAATAGCTACGAACCAATAGGGGAAGGGAATATATTGAGTTCTCAAGAGTAGGGAACTCAATGTTTATTTTGCCTTCAAAATCAAACGGAGGCTTTGCTTATAATTAATATAGTTCCATACCCAGTTGAGCAGAATAAACGTCTTATTCTTTACACCAAGGATAGAGCGAAGGTGAACAACGAGCCACAACGCCCAAGCAGGGAAACCTCCAAACTTCTTTCCAGAGATTTCGGCTACGGCATGGTTACGACCAATAGTTGCCATTACACCGAGATTTTTGTATTTGAAAGGCTTTAGTTCTTTCCCTTTCGACATTGCTTTAAAGTTCTTTGCTACTGTCTTTGCTTGCTGCATAGCAACCTGCGCTAACTGTGGATGACCGAGTGGATATTCCTCATCACCCTCGACAAGACTCACATCACCAATAGCATAGACATCTTTTACACCTTTCACACGACAAAAACGATCGGTTAAGAACCTACCAGCATGACCAATACTCTCTGCAGGAAAACCCTCGACGGTGTTTGCACAGATTCCACTCACCCAGATAACGGTCTGTGTAGGAATCTCTAAGCCAGCACTGGTTTTCAGAATACCATCTTTGTATTCAGTAGCAAACTGAGGCTGTCGGATATGAACATGCAACTCCTTTAAATCACGTTCTGCTCGCTTTGATGATACTGGGTCCATAGCTGATAGCAGACGGTCAACAGCATTTACAAGGTAGATATGCATTTGTGAAGAGTCAAGGTCGGGGTAATCACGAGCAATGATGTTCTTCTTCATTTCTGCCACAGCACCTGCAATCTCTACACCTGAAGCACCACCACCAACAACGACAATATTCATTAAAGCTTGTTTGCGTGCTGGGTCTTCTTCTGTTAGAGCAAGTTCAAGATTACGGAGAATAGTGTTACGAAGTCTCATAGCCTCACTAACCGATTTCATCGGGAGGGTCGTTGCTTCGATATCCTTATTACCAAAGAAGTTTGTCTTTGCGCCAAACGCCATTACAAGATAGTCGTAATCTATCTCACCTACAGTTGTATTGATTATCTTTTTATCCGTATTCACCGACTCTACCTTTGCCATACGGAAGAAAAAGTCCTTTTTACCTTGGAAGAGTCGACGGAAAGGAAAAGAGATACTACTTGGTTCAAGACCACCCGAAGCCACCTGATAAATCAATGGAGGGAACTGGTGATAGTTATTCTTATCTATTAATACTACTTGATAGTCATCGTCTACTAATTTGAAGGCTAATTCCAAACCTCCTAATCCACCACCAACAATAACGATTCTCTTTTTGTCAGTGTGTTCAATGTTTGCTTTCATTATCCTGCTTTTATTTATGTTTGTTTTCTTTTATATGTCTGTTTCCTTTTCTTTTTTACAGAGAAAATCGTGCCAGAGGTATTCTTTGCTAAGGGAAAAGTTATTCCGTTTATATATAAATCAGTTTTGTAAGTCGTTCTTCTGGGAAGAGTTCGTGTGCAACAGCTTGCACCTCTTCAGCAGTGATAGCGTCAATATTGCGATAAAGTGCTGATATATCTTTCTTCCAACCATAGTGAAGAAAACCTTTACCGAAGTCTAAAGCAAGGTTCTCTCGGTTGTCACAAGCAATGCCAATCTGTCCTTTAATCTGCTGTTTAGCTGTAGACAACTCGTCATCTGTCAATGGAATGTCGATGAAATGGTCAAGTTCTGCACGTACAAGGCGCATACATTCGTCCAAATCATCTGCGTCGCAGCCAAAGTAAATGCTCCAAATACCTGTTAAAGAATAGCTCACCATAGAGCTTTCTACCGTATAAACGAGTCCACGACGTTCACGAAGTGCAAGATTCAACCGGGCACTCATACCAGGTCCACCTAAGATGTTATTAAGTAGATAAAGTGCCATACGTCTTTTATCATGTATGCTATAGGCACGATTACCAATCATCACGTGGGCTTGGTGAGTATGCTTATCTATCTTAACTGTCTGTGGCTGATATTCACTCAATGCAGGAAGCGGCGTTTCTATTGGCTTTTCAGTTTCACCCTTTATTCTTACTTTCGAGTGATTTTCCTTCTCTAAAAGGCTAATTAGATTATCAAAATCCACATCACCATAGGCAAAAAATACCGAATTCATCGGTTGATAGTGCTTCTGAGTGAAACGAAGTGCATCCTCGGTAGTAAACTTCCTGACACGCTCTGCCGTACCAAGGATACTATGTCCTAAAGGATGTCCACGGAAGATGATATTTTCAAACTCATCATATATCAACTCTGCTGGGCTATCGTTATAAGACTCGATTTCATCACAAATAACTTCTACCTCCTTGTTAATCTCTTTTTGTGGATAGATACTGTGAAAAACAATATCTGTCAGTAGGTCTATCGCTCGGGGAAGATGGTCCTTCAGAATAGCTGAATAATAAACCGTATCGGTCTTGGTGGTGAAAGCATTGAGATCGCCTCCTACTTGCTCAAGACATTGAATAACATCAATTGCTGTTCGGCGAGTAGTACCTTTGAAGGTAACATGCTCGCAGAAATGAGCAATACCTTCCTCGTCAGGTAGCTCGTTAGCTGTCCCGACGTTGAGTTGATACCCACAATAGACCACTGGTGAGGTCGTTGAAAGGGCTATGATGCGCAGTCCATTCTCTAAGACTGCAGTCTGATATCTTGTCATAGGGTGCAAAATTAAGAAAAAAGAATGAAAACTAATAGACTTTAATAGACAAAGAAAAAAGAACTCGATTCATTTTGTGTTCCGCCTAAATTTCTGTATATTTGCACAACTAAAGCGAGAAACAACATAATTCACAATAAAATGCGGAAAGTTATAGGTATCGGTGAAACCGTCTTAGACATCATCTTTAAGGATAATAAACCAGTTGAGGCAGTTCCAGGTGGATCTACCTTTAACGCCATTACGTCGTTAGGACGCTGCGGAGTCAGCACATCGTTTATCTCTGAGGCGGGTAATGACCATGTTGGAAAATATATTATCGACTTCTTGAAGGACAATGGTGTGAATGCTGATAACATTTCAACCTTCCCTGATTCTAAGTCACCTGTATCACTCGCTTTCCTTAATGAGAAGAATGATGCTGAGTATATCTTCTATAAAGATCATCCACACGTTCAATTAGATTTCACATTCCCTGATATACAGCCCGATGATATTGTGCTTTTTAGTTCCTTCTATGCGGTGAATCCAGTGATTCGTCCGCAGGTGGTAGGACTACTTGATTATGCACGTTCACGTGGTGCAATCATCTACTACGATGTTAATTTCCGTCCTGCACATAAGGATGATGTTATTAAGATTACCCCTAATTTGATAGAAAATCTTGATTATGCGGATATCGTACGTGGTAGTTTGGAGGACTTCGCAACGATTTATAAAAAAGAAGATGCCGATAAGGTTTATAATGCGGAGATTTCTTTTTATTGCAAGCAGTTTATCTATACACAGGGAAGTCAGCCTGTTGAAGTTCGCAGTGGTAAGGAATTGAAGAAGTCCTATCCTGTTCTCGACACGAATGTTGTCAGTACAATCGGAGCCGGTGACAACTTTAATGCAGGTTTCATCTTCGGTATGTTGAAACATGGTATCACTCGTGCTGATCTCGAAAGAGGGCTGACAGAAGAGCAATGGGACAAACTTATCAACTATGCCTTGGCGTTCTCTGCAGACTGCTGCAAGGACATCTTCAACTATGTAAGCAAGGACTTTGGTGAGAAGATGAAGGAGGAGGCTTTGTAATAAGCCTTATTAGCCTAATAAGCCCAATTGCCCTAATAAGCCCAATAAGCTAACAAAAGAAACTACATAAATTCAAAAATAAAATGATAGAAATTGCCAATAAAGTTTATTACGTAGGAGTTAACGATCGTAATAAGAACCTTTTTGAAGGATTATGGCCACTGCCTTATGGTGTTACCTACAATTCTTATCTCATTGATGATGAGAAGGTTTGCCTTATTGATACAGTAGAAGTAGACTTCTTTACACAGTTTATAGAGAGACTTCGTGAGGTGTTGGGCGACCGACAGATTGATTACTTAGTCATCAACCACATGGAGCCTGACCACTCTGGTTCAATAGGTTTGCTGCGTAAATATTATCCTAATATTCAAGTTATCGGTAACAAGAAGACCTTTGATATGATGTCAGGATTCTATGGTGTCAAGGATAATACGTTAGAGGTTAAGAATGGTGAGGAGTTGAGCTTAGGTAATCATACCTTACAGTTCTTTATGACTCCAATGGTTCACTGGCCAGAGACAATGATGACACTCTGCAAAGGTGAGGTCAGCCACCTCTTTACAGGCGATGCATTCGGCTGTTTTGGTGCATTAAATGGTGGTCTCATCGATCAAGAGATTGATACTGATTGGTGTTGGTTAGAGATGGTTCGCTACTATTCTAACATCGTTGGAAAGTACGGAACACCTGTTCAGAACGCATTGAAGAAGCTTGCGGGTATTCATATTGATTATATCTGCTCTACTCACGGACCTGTATGGCATAAGTATGTTGACAAGGTTATCGGACTGTATGACCGTATGTCTAAGTATGAAACTGAGCCTGGTTTGGTGATTTGCTATGGTACAATGTATGGCAATACAGAGCGTATGGCAGAACAAATTGCACGTTCAGCATCGCTTGCTGGTGTGAAGAATATTCGTTTGTACAATGTTTCTAAGACACACCACAGCTATATTCTCCAAGACGTCTTCCGCTTCCGTGGCTTGATAGTTGGTGCTCCTACTTATAATGCAGGACTCTATCACGAGATGGATGTACTTTTGCAGGAGGTTGCTAACCGTGATATCAAGAACCATCTTATTGGTTGGTTTGGTTCTTACTCTTGGGCTTCAAAGGCTGTTGCTGCCATTGGCGAATGGAATGAGAATCATCTCCACTTCGAAAAAGTGGGTGAGCCAGTAGAGATGAAGCAGGCACTCACACCAGAAATTAAGGAAGAGTGCAATCGCTTAGGACGCGAAATGGCTGCAAAACTTTTAGAAGAATAAAATGAATATAGCAGTATTTTGTTCTGCAAATAATAACATTGCTCCCGACTACTTCCGTGCTGCGGAAGAGTTGGGACGATGGATTGGAGAGAACGGACATACGCTCGTTTATGGTGGAGCCAACAGTGGATTGATGGAGTGTATTGGTAAGGCTGTACACGAAGCTGGTGGACGTACTATCGGGGTTATCCCTCGCATCTTAGAGGAAGGACGTAGAGTTAGCGACTATGTAGATGTAGAGATTCCTTGTGAGGACCTTACTGATCGCAAGGCAATCATCATGGAACGCTCTGATGAGTTCTATGCTTTACCAGGTGGTATCGGAACAATTGACGAAATTTTCACTGTTGCAGCCTCTGCTTCTATTGGTTATCATCATAAGAAGGTTACCTTAGTCAACGTGCAGGGTTTTTGGGATAGTCTTATTGCCCTGCTAAATGACCAACAAGAAAAAGGTATGATGCGTGGTAGACTCCACGATTATATAGAGATTAAGAATATAGACGACTTTTAACCCGAATCTCTAAGTTTGCAATTCATGAAGCAAACTTAGAGATTTGTTTTTAATACGTAACTATTTTTCAAAGGATTATTTCGTTGAGACGCATTGAGATAAAAATGAAACATAAATAAACAATAGACGTGTTCATTTCATATTCTTCAACAAAAAATGAATACGTTTACAATACCTTACAGTTATTTTGCACTCTACCTGAGCCACAAAGCATGTAAATATGCGGTAAATAGTGTAATTTTGCAGCCGAAGGTTAGCTAATGATCAGATTCAAGAATTATAACAGGATAGCTTTACAAGATGTTTTAGTATCCCTGTTTAATATCAAGCTACCTTTATCTAAT
>QWCT01000089.1_pt1 | contig 87121 bp, 71 predicted proteins | sample 1972681 | NCBI WGS metagenome assembly QWCT01 (sample SAMN09866701, study PRJNA288562) | Human oral metagenome isolate pre3_saliva, whole genome shotgun sequencing... | isolation source: mouth | host: Homo sapiens | place: USA: California
ATGAAGCTCCTCCTTTCAGACAAACACGTAAAGGTCGTTCTCATCAATATCTTTGGTGGTATCACACGTTGCGACGACGTTGCTCAGGGACTTATCGAAGCTTTCAAACTCATCGACACCGACATGCCTATCGTTATCCGCCTTACAGGTACCAACGAGGGTGAAGGACGCGAGTTGCTCAAGGGCACCAAGTTCCACGTTGCTACAACTATGAGCGAAGCTGGCCACATGGCAGTAGACCTCTGCAAGTAATTTATTTCGTTTTTAAACATTGAGAAAAAATGAGTATTTTAATTAACAAAGATACACGCCTTATCGTTCAAGGCATTACAGGTCGTGATGGTAGCTTCCACGCTACTAAGATGAAAGAATACGGTACTAACGTTGTAGGTGGTACATCGCCTGGCAAGGCTGGCCAAGAAGTAGCTGGCATTCCTGTATTCAACACAGTTCGCGACGCAATTGAAGCAACCAACGCCAACACATCAGTAATCTTCGTTCCTGCTGCTTTCGCAAAAGACGCTATGCTCGAAGCTGCTGATGCAGGCATCAAGTTGATTATTTGTATTACCGAAGGCGTTCCTACACTCGACGTAGTTGAGGCTTACCGCTATATCCAGATTAAGGGCGCACAGCTTATCGGTCCTAACTGTCCAGGCTTGATTTCTCCGGGAGAAAGTATGGTTGGTATTATGCCAACAAACATTTTCAAGAAAGGACACACAGGTGTTATCAGCCGTTCAGGTACTTTGACCTACCAAGTTGTTGCTTCACTTACCGCAGAAGGTATGGGACAGTCTTCAGCTATCGGCGTAGGCGGCGACCCAATCGTAGGTCTCTACTTCCAAGAGTTGCTCGAAATGTTCCAGAACGACCCAGAAACCGACAGCATTGCTATCATCGGTGAAATTGGTGGTGATGCCGAAGAGCGTGCAGCTGAATACATCAAGAAGTACGTAACAAAGCCTGTTGTAGCTTTCATCTCTGGTCGCGAAGCACCAAAGGGCAAGCAAATGGGTCACGCAGGTGCTATCATCTCAAGCGGTTCTGGTACTGCTGCAGAAAAGGTAGCTGCTTTCGAAGCTGCTGGTATTCCTGTTGCTCGTGAAACACACGAAATTCCAACACTCTTAAAGCAGAAGTTGGGCAAGTAATCGCTGGCGATTAGATTTCAAATTTATCATTTATATACAAGAGGGTATGTCAAGTTTCCATTTGGCATACCCTCTTTTTATTTTCAATATACTGCTTTCTTCTGCCTTCCTTCCACATTCTCAAACCACACACCCACATCGGTTTGCAAGTCTTTTCCTTACGCTTTTTCTTGCTCGTCCTAAAGGCTTTGCATTGCATTCAGAGCCATTAAGAACTTTATAGATTGCGCTCTCATAATTCAACCCCACCCTACCGTTCTGATTATCAACAACCTATATTGTTTTTAAAGCAACACATCTAAATTATTTACGTGTAAATAAATATTTTCCTACACGTAAGTAAGAATTTCCATACACGTAAATAAATATTTCTTTACGTGTAAGTAATTTAACAGACAAGCATTTTTGCAGAGCTATGGCACCGTTGCATTGCTACCGTACCGAATGCTAAAACATAGGAAAAGACTTGATACAACTTCTTTTCGCACTTGTTTGGGCAGGGCAAAAAGCAATTTCTGCATTGTTACTGCCGCTTAGATTTTTGCTTTTATGCTACAAGTATAAAAAAATATCGTACCTTTGCACCTTGTTATATATAGGGCGGGCACTGAAAAACGGCAGCCACCCACTAAAAAGAGAGGTATGAAACAAAAACAATGGATAACTGCCACAATGGCAATAATGGCATTGATATTAGCGAGTTGCGGTACGACGCAGAAGTCTGCAACAATTGCCGACGCAACGCCCGTGCCTGCTATTGTAACCGAAAAGGTGGAGGCGAATACTGAATTTATCAGCGTTGCAGAAGCCATAGATATGTTTGAAAGCCCAGAAAAGGTGGCAAGCATAACGAAAAAGTATGGTTACAAGCTAAAGGAAAACTACGAGATTTATCACCTTGATAAATTCACGAAGATGTACTACAAGAATTGCCGTCTTGCAAAAATCCTTACCGCAGACAAATACGAAGACTATCCGAAGCCTTTGCGCAAGGGTGTTTCGAGCTACATCGCCTTCAAAGACGGTGCTATCATTATCGGCGTGTTCAACCAAGCAGCCTACGACAACCTCGTTGCGCAGGTGAAAGCTGCTGGTTTCGTGCTCGATATGCCAGGAAACGAGGATATATACAAGAAAGGCGAACGCACCATAGGTTGCTACGAAGGTGCGAAAACGGTGAGAATACAATAAATTTTGTAGGTTTCGGCAAATTGCCGTAACTTTGCGATTGGATAAAAACAAACGATATATATGGGAGAAAAGAAATTCAAACGAACCACCGTTACGGCAGCATTGCCATACGCAAATGGTGGTGTACATATAGGACACCTTGCAGGAGTGTATGTTCCTTCAGACATTTACGCACGCTATCTGCGACTGAAAAAAGAAGAAGTTGTATTCATTGGAGGTAGCGACGAGCACGGAGTGCCTATCACTCTGCGCGCCAAGAAAGAGGGCGTTACACCGCAAGACGTGTGCGACCGTTACCACAAAATGATAAAAGACTCGTTCAAAGAGTTTGGCATTTCGTTCGATGTGTATAGCCGTACCACGAGCGAAACCCACCATAAGTTTGCTTCCGACTTCTTCCGCAAGCTCTACGACGACAGAAAACTGATTGAGCAAGAAAGCGAACAACTCTACGACGAGGAGGCAAAGCAGTTCTTAGCCGACCGCTATGTGGTGGGCGAATGTCCGCATTGCCACAACGAGCACGCCTACGGCGACCAGTGCGAGAAGTGTGGCAGCGACCTCAGTCCGATGGAACTCATCAACCCGCAGTCTACTATTTCGGGTTCGAAGCCAGTGGTTAAGGCTACCAAAAACTGGTATTTGCCATTGAACGACTATCAGGAATGGCTGAAGCAATGGATTTTGAACGACCACAAGGAATGGCGTCCGAACGTGTACGGACAGTGCAAGAGCTGGCTCGATATGGATTTGCAGCCTCGTGCCATGACGCGCGACCTGAACTGGGGTATTCCCGTACCTGTTGAAGGAGCTGAAGGAAAAGTGCTTTACGTGTGGTTCGATGCCCCCATCGGCTATATCTCAAACACCAAAGAGCTTTGCGACAGCAACCCCGAGCAGTTCGGCAGCTGGCAGAAGTGGTGGCAAGACCCTGAAACACGCCTTGTTCACTTCATCGGAAAAGACAACATCGTGTTCCACTGCCTCATCTTCCCAAGTATGCTGAAAGCACACGGCGACTACATTTTGCCCGACAACGTGCCTTCAAACGAGTTCCTGAACCTTGAGAACGACAAGATTTCTACAAGCCGCAACTGGGCTGTATGGCTACACGAATACTTGGTGGACTTCCCTAACAAGCAAGACGTGCTGCGCTATGTGCTTACTGCCAATGCGCCAGAAACGAAAGACAACAACTTTACGTGGAAGGATTTCCAAGAGCGCAACAACAGCGAGCTCGTGGCAGTGTATGGCAACTTCGTGAACCGTGCGCTGCAACTGACACATAAATATTGGGACGGCGTTGTTCCAGCGTGTGGCGAGTTGCAGGACGTAGACCGTCAGGCTATTCAGGAATTCAAAGACGTGAAGGAGAAAGTAGAAAGCTATCTCGACGTGTTCAAGTTCCGCGAAGCACAAAAAGAAGCAATGAATTTGGCACGAATAGGCAACCGCTACATTACCGAATGCGAGCCTTGGAAAGTCTGGAAGACCGACCCGAAACGTGTGGAAACCATCTTGAACATTTCGCTACAACTGGTTGCCAACCTCAGCATTGCTTTCGAGCCTTTCCTTCCTTTCAGCAGTAAGGAACTTCGCAATATGATTAATCTTGCCGAATACGACTGGACACAGCTCGGCAGCACCAATATTATCCCAGCAGGACACAAGCTGAACGCACCACACTTGCTGTTCGAGAAGATTGAAGACGAGGCTATCGACGCTCAACTCAAGAAACTCGAAGACACCAAAAAGGCGAACGAAGCAGCCAGCTATGTGGCAGAACCTATCAAGAAAGATGTATCTTTCGACGATTTCGAGAAGTTCGACATTCGTGTTGGACACATTCTGCACTGCGAAAAAGTGAAGAAGAGCAAGAAACTTCTAAAGTTTACAATCGACGACGGTACAGGCACCGAGCGCACAATCCTCAGCGGTATTGCAGCATTCTACGAGCCCGAACAGCTCATCGGCAAAGATGTGCTCTTCATTGCCAACTTCCCACCTCGCAATATGATGGGTATCGAAAGTCAAGGTATGATTCTTTCAGCTGTAAACTTCGATGGGTCGCTCAGCGTAACCACCACACTCGGCGAAGTGAAGCCTGGCAGTCAAGTGGGCTAAACAGGCATCTGACAGCGCATTTTCACATTATTATATAGAACAAATACATCGTATATAATAGCAAACGCATTATACAAACCAAAAAGACGCACCGTTATGGGTGCGTCTTTTCGTTTTTAAGTAGGTGGCAAAATTTAACAACTATCACCTTCTTGCATAGACTTACTCTCGAAAAATAGTCTTTAACCTACCTACAATAGTTAATCACAAGTGGGTATGGTTTGTGTTCCCACTCTGCCTTATCACAGACAGCATCGTAGTTTTTTATTCGTTTTTATCTTTGAGAATCAAGCTAATGCAACATTTCTGTCTTGATTTATTCGGATTGAGAAACGCTCGCTTCCCCTATGTTTACTTGGTTTCCTCTGCATTAGCATTTGTTTTTACAAATGAAAAGCTATTGATTGAAAAGATAAGTTCAACCCAATACCTACTCTAAGGTTTTACCAATACCTACTATAAGATTGGCAAAATACTAATTACAAGGTATTGTAAAACAATTTCTTATTGAGTAATTTTGCACCCGATACATTTAATTCAACTATTTTAAACGCTATTATTTATGAAATTTAAATCATTTATGGCATTATCGTGCCTTACTGTTTTGTTATTCTCATCATGTAGCAATGATGACCCAACTCCAAAACCAAAGCCTGAGCAACCGAAAGACGTACCGACAAAAACACTTTCGTTTATTACGCAAGAAAAGGCATTTCAGGGTTATGACAAGTGGGTATATGTAAATCTTGAGACGGGTGAGACTGTTATGAAAGATGACGTCAGCGAACAGGAATGGCGCACATACTCTGATGCTGGTAAGAAGAAAGACCTCTTCGGCAAGTACGATGTAACAAAGACGGTAGAGGGAAAACCATCGAATGCACCCGATAAGTGGCACTTGGCTTTCCACGTCTTCGATGTAAGGACCAACGGTGCTGAAGCCTGCATGACCGACACAACAGATATAGAAACCATCAAGACATTGCCGACAAATGTGAAATGGGTGAGTGACATAAAAGCTTATCTTATCTATGACATGACTGGAATGATGAAGAATCCTATCGTAATGGGCTATATGAAGAGCTACGTAAACATGGGACTTTACTACTGGATGCACAAGGTGAAAGGAACAATGGGAGAGTATGCGCTCACAATGTCGAAGTCAGACCCAAAGAAGGCTCCTGTATTCTTGGTGAAGTTTAAAGATGGCAGCTATGCCGTTATTCAGTTCACAGGTCTTAAAGACGCTACAGGCAAGAAGAAAGAAGTCAGCTTCAAGTATAAATTTGTCAAGAAGAATTAATCAGTAACACGGGAAGGGGCTCTGCAAGGAGTTCCTTTCTTACAATGGTCGTACGGACGGCACGAAAGGCAAGAACTGCTTTCGAGTACAGCAAGTACGATACGACCATTATCCATTCATAAACCATAACAATTAAAAACAACAATGAAAAAACTATTACGTTTGACAGTGGCAGTCTTAATGCTTGCCACAGCGCAAGTAGCCACGGCGCAAGTAAAGATGGCTCCCAACTATTTCCGTGCAGACCCCAACGTCTACAAGTACAGAATGGCGAAGGTGATTGACTGGAAGGATTCGGAAGACGAACAGCTTACGCAGTACATCTACGATGACAAGGGTTGTCTTGTCAGAGAAGAGTACGGTTTGAGCAAGCAGCCTGGAACTTTCGTCTACAACTACACATACAATCCGCAGGGCTATATGATAAAGAAAGAAGAGGTAGCGGTTAAAGCTGACCACAGCTCGTCTACCGTTTCTTCAAAGCACGAATATACGCGTAACAAATACGGATACGTAACTGAATACACTCGTGCTACACGCCACGGTACCGAACCTAACGACGAAACGCTTACCGAGGACGTGAAGATGAACTTCGTATACGACGACCAAATGCGCCTCCTCCGTGTCGATATTCGCCAGTTCGACTATCCTTCTGACAAGCTTGAAGAGGAAGTGGGACGTATCTGCAAAGTGGAATACGATGAAGCAGGGCACGTTACCTGTGTCAGTCAGGAATACCCTGGCGGCGAACTCGTATGGAAAGAGGAATTCAATTATGATGAAAAAGGCCGTCGGATATCAATAAAGAAAGTTCCCGGCCCTAACTATACGCCTCAAGACAGAATTACTTGGACATGGCACTACGACAACGATGGCGACATAGACAAGCATGGCAGCAGCAACGGCTTCGGCAAAGAGTATGAATACGACAAGAGCAAACTCGCTTCTGAAACCTTCATGGCTCTCGAAGCCACCGAAGCCGAATGGGTACTCCAAGGTCCGCTCAACTGCACGCTCTTCAAGGAACTTCCAATGGAGAAATTCTTCAAACATGCTCCGATACGCGAAATGAGCGACGAGTCGGAAATAACATACGAACCTACTGGCACTCCCAACAATATTGCCGATGCTCGAACAACTGCGAGCAAGTCGCTCCAAACACATCTCAACGGCAATAAACTAACAGTAGACCTTCCTGCAAGTCTTATCGGAAAGACATTGCAGGTATTCAATGCCACAGGTGCATGTATGAGTAGCTTTGTTGTAAACGGTTCGCAAACCACATTCAACATCGACAACTTTGCTCCCGGTATATATGTTGTAGGTATCGGAAATCAGACTGTGAAGTTTATCAAGCGATAAGCCTTTTTTCATGGTTCGATTTAACCTCCAAAAAAATATGACGTCATATTTGGAAGAATATGACGTCATATTCGCTCAAATATGACGTCATATTTCTTAGATTGAGACGTCATATTCCTCGAACTGAGACGTCATATAGTTTTCATTCTGCCCAACCAATAGATTCACGAGGCAAATACATTGCCACTTTATTTGTTTATATCCGACTGTATTCTGTCGTAAAATCGGGAAAGGACTTCCAGAATATCATCAGGCAAATAACTGAAGGCTTTCTCTGCCATCCATTCAGGAATTTCATAATAAGCCTCGGCAACCGAACCCGCTATACACGCCTTCGTATCAGTATCACCGTCGCAAAGCACAGCCAAGCGTATGGTTTCTTCAAAACTATTGGCGTCCATAAAGCAACGCAACGCCATCGGCACAGTTTCCTGGCAAGTAGCATCGAAATGGTTCTGCGCACCAATCTTGCGTATATCGCGCATCGAAAGCAACTCGTATCCATAGAATTTCTCTACCTTTCGTTCTACATCGGGCTTGGTAAAGCGCATGTGCCGCAACCAACAAATCACCTCGGCTACACACTGTGCACCCTTTATACCTTCTTCGTGGTTGTGCGAAATCTCCGCCGTCTTCTTGGCTTCCGCTATCACTTCCTCCCAATCAGAGAAAAGCCAACCCACTGGGCTGACACGCATGGCAGAACCATTTCCAAACGAATCCTTAGGTTGCGGATTGTCTTCGTGCAACCAATCGTAAAACATATTGCCATATCCATCCATCGGAGCTGGATAACGATGGCACCAATCCAACAAAGCATCTTTGTAAGAACGCCCACTCAAGATAGCGTCGGCAATAGCAACAGTACAGATAGTATCGTCAGTATAAGAACATTCGTCGGTGAACAGTTCAAAATCCTTTTCTGGTGCAGGTCCGAATTCAAAGCGTGAACCTACAATATCTCCTATGATAGCTCCAAGCATACTGCAAAATTGTTAAATCAAAATGTTTAGACTTTAGTAAAGAGTACCCCCGATGAGAATCGAACTCATATTTCAGCTTTAGGAGAGCCGCGTTCTATCCATTGAACTACAAGGGCATTGTGTTTCAGACATAGCCAAGTGCAGCTATTTCTTATGCAAAGATAGCAAAAAAAAGTGTTTTAATAGTTATTTGCATACTTTTTTTCGTTTTCTGTTAAACTTTTAACCACGCGAAAAGTCTTAGGTAATATTATGAACAAGATTATTTCGTTTTTGCTACTCCTCGTATTGAATACAACGGTAGCGTTTGCACAAGGCTCTGTGAAGGGCAGAGTGTTGGACAAGAAGTCTAACACGGGATTAGAGTTTATAAATGTCGTAATAAGAAAAGAAGGAAGCGACAAGATTCTAAAAGGTGCTATAACCGATACCGAGGGACATTTCATTATATCAGATGTTCCCAACGGCAACTACACGCTCACGGCAAGCGGTATGGGATATAAAGATGTTGTAAGGACATTCAGCCTTACAGCAACCTCGCCCAACAAGAATTTCATAGCACTTTATCTGTCCGAAGATGCCAAGTCACTCGACGAAGTGGTGGTAACGGCACATCGGGCAGATATGAAATTGGAGGTAGACCGCAAGACTTTCAGCGTAGACCAACAAATATCGAACGCCGGCGGAGTGGCAACCGACGTTCTGGAAAACATTCCGAGCGTAGAGGTAGACAACGAAGGCAACGTTTCCTTGCGTGGCAATTCGAGTGTCGAGGTATGGATAAACGGCAAGTCTTCAGGACTTACGAGCGACAACCGCGCCACCGTGCTGCAACAGTTGCCTGCCGAAAGCATCGACCGCATTGAGGTAATAGACAACCCTTCGTCTCAGTTCTCGGCTGAAGGGTCGGCAGGTATCATCAATATCGTACTGAAGAAAGACCGCAAGGCGGGCTATTATGGCAGCGTTCAGGCAGGTGCCAACACACGCGGCGGAGCCAACACATCGTTCAACATCAACTACAATAGCTCTCTCATCGACGCTTACGCCAATGTAGGCTATCATCATCGCAAGAGAGAAGGTGGCTCTTGGAGCGAGCAAAACAACATCAACACAAACACTTACCAACGATACAAAGCCGACAACAACGGACAAGGCAACAACCTTTTCACACGTGCAGGCATAACATTGCACGCCACAAAGAAAGACGACATCTCGCTCAGCGGTATGTTTACGCTCGGCAACCACAAGAACAGCAGCCTTACACCGTATGAATATGGAACTATCGGCTCGCTGCTCAACAGCCATTTAATGAACCGCAGCACAAGCAGCAACAACGATATGCGTATGATGCACGCCGAATTCGACTATCGACACAACTTCTCCGACAAGCACTACTTGGACTTCAGCGTGGGCTACAACAAATGGAAAGCCGACAACGAAAACATTTTCCAAGACTCCACCACCTACTTCGACGCAGCAGGCTATCCGCTTGCAACGCCCAGTACCAGTGGCAGCTACCAGTACAGACCTATGTATGTGAACAACAGGTCGTGGGAAATAAAGTTCGATTACGAGAACCAAATCTCAAAGGCAATGCGACTTCAGGCAGGCTATCAAGCCAATCTGTCGAAAGAGAACACACCGCAAGAAAGCTTCGTAGACCGCAACAGCTGGGCAGGCTATAACCTTGTGGAAGACCAGCTCTACTACAACCGCTTCATATACAAGAACGATGTGCACGCCCTCTATACCACCCTATCGTACAATTCGGGCAAGTTCGGCTTAATGGCAGGACTCCGCGGCGAATACTGGAAGGTGAACACAGAGAGCTATTCGTGGGCGCAGGAACACGATGCAAGCTTGCGCGACCAGCCATTTAAGAAGGATTACTTCCAGCTTTTCCCAAGTATCTTTATGAGTTATCAGCTCACCGAGAACGACCAACTGCAACTGAACTACACCCGCCGTTTGCGCCGACCATGGGGCGGAGAGCTAAACTCGTTCCGAAACACAAGCGATGCCAGCCTCATATCGTTCGGTAACCCAGAGCTGACACCCGAATACAGCAACTCGTTCTCGCTGAACTACCTGCGCACGTGGCGCGAACACTCTTTGCTCGTATCGGCTTACTATCGCCCAACTACCGACGTGATGCAGCGCATTACTTACCGCAGTTCTACCGACGGCTTACTCTATCAAACCAACTTCAACGTTGCCAAGAGCACATCGACAGGTTTGGAACTTACGGCAAGAAACAGATTGTTCCGTATTTTGAACCTCTCTACCTCTGCCAACTTCTACTACTACAAGCTCGATGGCTTCAGCTTCGACGTCGACGGACAAACCATTACGGGGCAAGGCAACAGCAATTTCACGTGGAATGCACGTATGCAAGCCAGCCTGATGTTGCCTTACGACATGTCGGTACAGCTGACAGGCAACTACAACAGCCGTCAGAACTTGGCACAAGGTTACAGGTCGCCAAGTGGCAGTGTGGATTTCGGCTTCAGAAAGAGCTTCTTCAACAAACTGTTGGTGCTATCCGTAAACTGCCGCGACTTGCTCGACACACGCAAATGGAAGACTTACACCAGCAGCGACTCCTTCACACGCTACCAAGAGAGTTGGCGTTCAGGCCGCACCTTCCGCTTCACACTTACTTGGAACTTCGGTAACACAAACAAGAGCAAGAAGAAAGACAACAATATGGAGATGGACGAAGACCTTGGAAGTCAGCCATATCAAAGCAGCGGCACGGGCGAATAAGCGTTATTCCTTAACCGTTGAAACCCAAGAGGGCACATCAAATCGTTTTTGATGTGCCCTCTTTTCGTTTTCAACCAATGGGTTCGGCTGCTCCTAATAAGAAATAGAGAAAGAAGCAGCAACCATACTCTGCTTCTTTCTCTGTCATTCTTGAGTCGTATCGAACCAACTATCTCTTCTTCAAAATTCGCTGTGCGCAATCTGCCAGCACAACAACTGCCGAGGCAAGAATACATACGTCCTTGATAACCAATCGACCAGCACCCGTCAATAATGGGAAACCGTGTTCGCCACTACCAAGGTCGGGCACCCATACTTCGGGTGTGGTAATAAGGAAGGATAGCGTACCGAAGGTCATTATTATAACCAAGCCTGTGCCAACAAAGCCAATCTTCGGGAACCAAATACCCAACAAGGTCAAAATGCCGAACGACATAATTGCCAAACCTAATCCGTGAGAGAACGTATAGGTGTTATTTGCCTCGTGCCACTCGTTTTTAACCTTGTCAAACTCGCCCTCTTTAAGCTTGTAGTCCTTATATTCAGGTGCGTCCTTGGCATAGAAGAAACTCATAAACGGACTGTTGGCAACGAAAGGAACAATGCCTTCTGCCTCGTAGTTCCAGAATTTCAAACCACCAATCCATATAAAGATAATAAAGATTGCGATACGCACTAAATGTATACCTAAACCTTTCAGCGATGCTGCCAGTTCGAGAACGAACTGTACTAATGATGCAATTTTGTTCATAAATGTCTAATCTTAAAATGTTATATCCTGTTTATTAAAATGAATAAATAACTGCAGTGCAACAACATTTCTTGCTGTTCATTACTGCAAGCAAATAACCTTGATTTGATTAATTCGTTTGCAAAGATATGTATTTATTATCAAACACCAAGCAAAAATATTGTATTTATTACAAATTTATATCTATTTAATTGTTTACAAAGGCAAATTGGTGAATTTATTTATATATATCAAGACCGATGCGATAAGATAGTTTAGACACTCCCTATTGCTGATATGTCTATAAAAAACACCTATTTTTTGAATTACTTACACGTAAAGAAACATTTATCTACGTGTAAAGAATTTCTTACTTACGTGTAGAAAAACATTTATTTACGTGTAAATAATTTAGCAATGCTGCTTCATTTCCACGTAAAAAGCTCTGTTCTACTGATAGTTACCTAAAACTTCCAATTGTTTTAAGAACTATATAATAAAAGGGCTGGCTCCTTTTGAAGAGCCAGCCCTTAGCTGTTTAGGTTCACACGGAATGTGAAGAATGTTCGTTAAATCCTTATAGAAGGATTATTTTACAATGCACTTACGGCCATTGACAATGTAGACGCCAGGGCGCAAGGTACGAAGACTTTCAGACTTCTTACGAACCAAGATACCGTCAAGGGTATATACGTTGTAGCCGATGGTTTCGTTTCGTTCGATAGTTTCTATATCGTTTGAAACCTGTATAGTTACTGGTGCCGATTCAGAACCATCGAAGTATACAGCAGTAACGCTATAATCGTGCATGACAGCTGCATCGCTTATCATATCGGTGAAGCTTGTCTCGGCAGTATTGCCACGGAATTGCTTGTTGCAATAAACGTTATAGCTGTAAGGAATGTTACCCGTTTCAAAGCTTGCGTCGTCTATCATAAAGATAGAAGCTTGGTCTTTCGATGTATTCTGATGAATTGCGAAATAACGAGTACCTGCTGGTAGCTTAACGCTGATTTCTGTCCACTTGGCTGATTCTTGTACATAGGTTTCGCCAATCTTCACGAAGTTCAGCGTATCGGTGCCAGTTGCTGAAGCCAATACGTCGAAGGTTTCGCGTCCGTTGGTATCCGACTTGAAGTTGTTCACCCAGAAACGAACGGTTTGTTCCTTGCCAGAGAGTATCGGACTGATGAGCCAGTTGTTGGCTGCAACGTATTCCGTGCCGCCCTTATTAAACTGATAGATAGACACAGCTGCACGCTTGCCAGAGTGTGGTGCAAGACCTTGACCTGCACCAAAGACATCGCTGGGCTGCCAGTTTACGAAGGCAAACTTCTCGTCTTGGTGAGGATAAGTGCCTTTTTCAGAAAGTGCGCCAGCATAGCCGTGGTCGCCATCAACGGTTGTCCAGTCGCCAAAGGTGGTCGACCACGCATCGTAGCCTTCGAAATCGTCTTCCACAACATTGGTTTCAATGTATGGAGCCTTCCAAGTAAGCTTGACCTTGTCGCCTCCCGCAGGCTCAGCCTTGAGGTCGGTAGGACTGGTAAGCTTGGCAGTAATGAGTCGTACAGACGCATTGGCGGTGTTATTGTTGGTTTCGAGGTCGTTTTCCATCTCTACTCTGGTGACAATATTCATCGTTTCCGACTCGTCTAAAGAAGTCGTCTTCACAACTACAGGTATTCTTACTTGCTGCATCAAGTACAAATCCTCGTCGATAGTAGAAGTATATACTTCCGCATTGTTGGCTGTAACTATCAACTTTGAGCCACGCATATTGTCAAGACCAGCGTTGGTAACTCTGATGTCAAGATTGATAGGCTGTCCCTTCTTCACGCTTTCGACAGTTGTCATCGCTATGGAAGCATCTTTCTTGAGTGGGTCTATAACGTTGATGTTGTCGAAGTAGATAGGAGTTGATTCGAGAGAAGCAGTTGCAGTACCGCGGATTCTTACTCGGAGATACTCCTCTCCAACGAATTCAGACGGCAAGTCGGTTATAACATGAGTCCACTTTGCCGTGCCGGCAGCTTCAGTAGAGAAATCGTGCGACCAGAAGTTCATAGACGAACCGTCTTTCTTTATCAACTCAATGCCCAACGAACCCTTTGCTCCTGGCTGTGCGTAATAGTCAAAAAGAAGCTTCGGCGAAGTAGCACCCTGCAGGCTTATCTTTCCTGTAACAATGGCAGCGGTGCCTGCTCTTGAAGGACGGAACGCAATGGCTCCACCATCGTTGTCAACCGTCTTGTCGTCGACAATGTCCCAAGTAGTTTCCTTGTTAGGACGTTCGATGGCAAAGAACTGGCCTTCGAGCGTAAGGTCCTTGAAGCTATTATGGAACGGAAGGAGGTAAGGCGCACCGACAACAATAGCACCTACGCCATAAAGGCTGGAACCCATCGACGTGTTGGCATTGACAGCCCATTGCTTGTAATCCTGTACGCCCTCATTGTTTTGGAGTCCGCTCACTACATATTCTGTACCGCCTTGAACCGAGCCAATCTTTTCGCCGACAGCTCCAGCGTCTGTTACATTATATATATCGTATCTCACTTCCGATGGAAGAATAACTCCGCCGTTGGCTCCCTTGACAGGTTGCCACGTTATCTTTGCAGAGGTAGTCTGGTCTATCACACGTACTGAAGGAACATCAGGCCTGTCTATACCAACGCATACGTTTACCGTAGCACGCTCACCTGGCTCTTCTCCGTTAAAGGCGATGACAGAGTATCCTGTAGTACCCTTTGCTGCTCTATCGTCGGTAGCAGTAATGGTGGTTCCAACAGCAGGGTTGGTGATGGTCTTAATGATGTAATTGCCCTTTCGTATCTCGACTTTCGAGATAGAAGACAACGCCGCACCGCCTGTTGTCTTAGTAGGTGTCTTAAACGTAAAGTTAGCCTTGAGAGCTCCAGTTGGGTCTGGAGTTGCCTTCAGTTCGGTTACAGCTGCAGGTCTTGAAGCCTCTGCCGATTCGATAAACAGCGAATCCATATAGAGGAAATAAGTCTCTGCATCAGAAATTGCGTGGAATCCGAAGTGGTAATCTCCATCTGTTGTTGGCGAGAAAGTGTTGCCATAAGACTGATAAGCAATTGATATTAAGTCGGTAGGAGCAACAAGTTCGTTGGTCATATTTGCCACTTGATTGCCATTGCCCCACTTTACTTCAATGCGTTCAGGATAGTTAGCAAGACCCGCACGTGCACGGAAGCTAAGCTTATAGTTCTTTCCACCCTTGAGATGTATAGGCGGTGTGATGAGCCAATCGTCGCCATTGTTTACGCTATGCTTATAGAAGAAGCAGTTGGTGCTTCCGCTGAGCCACTTCCAAGTTAAGCCGTCACGGTTAGCATCGATTATTGTATAAAGCTCGGCATCTGCGTCTGTCAGGAAGTCGTCGAAGAACGGAACCTTGAACGATGTTCCCACAGCTTGTCCATTACTCAATGTGAGTGTACTTTGATACTTCTCGTTCTTTGCACGAACAGCATAACTGTATTTCTTCAAAAGTTCACTTGGAATGGTTTCTGTGTAAGTTGTTCCATTATGATCGCTTGCCACAAGAATGGTATCGCAATCAACAACCTTGTAAATATCATACTTCAGCGAACCAAGGAATCCGTTATGTACACCTTTGGTTGGTGCTTTCCAAGTTACGGTTGCAAGGTTGGCTGCATCTATATTGAGCTTGACGTTCTTTACAGGTAGTGGTGTATCGAAACCTATGTAGGCTTCTTTCTTCACTTTCGGGCTTGGACCAACATTGTTGCTTACCGTTACGGCAATCTTATTGATACCTTCTGGCAGTGTAACAGTGGTTTCGCACAAATCTCCAGCCTCCACTGTGCCTTTCGCAATCTCTTTCTTATTGCTTGTTATATTATAAGTAAGGGTTCCGTCCAATGACTTTCCAGCAAAGGTTTCATCAGGGGCACGGAACTTGATTTTACCTGTCAGCGATGCTCCTGCAAACTCGTAAGTAAGATTTCTAACCTTGTCGGGTGCTCCATCAGCAGCCTTTGGAGCAGGTATGGTCAATCCCATTACATTGGTACTGCCCATTCCGCCAATCTGCGTGAGATGTCCGTCTGCCAAGTCAACAGTGTACAACATAGACAAGCCCGTAGAGTCTACTGATGCCCAATAGAACTCGTCGGTACGTGGATCTATCTCTCCGCTCTGGAAATAAGCATTGCCATTATGGCGTGCCACTTGCACTCCCGTTGAGCCTTTGAGTGTTTCCTTACCCGTGCTACGGTCGATATGGTAAAGATTACCATCGGTAGCCACACCGTAAGCCTGCCCTTCGCTTGTGATTCCCATAGCAACATATTGGTGTGCAGACTGACCTATGGTGGTTCTGGTCATCGTCTGATAGTCTATTACACCGAACTCCCTGCGGGTCAGGTCAGCATTGTAGAACTGACCGAACACTTCGCCCGTGCGTGGGTCGTTGGCGGTTTCGGTTGCCACGACACGATAATCTCTCACCACTTCGGGTTCTCCTATCAACTCCCATGTGCGTGTATCGAAAGCAAAGTGGACAACAAGAAGGATTCCCCAACCTGAATAAGTGGTGTCAAGATAGATTCCGTGCAATTGTTCGGCATCTTCAACGAGTCCGCTTCCTGCATTGAAATATCCCTTCTCATACCCTGCCAAGGGAGTGAACTTAATGTTTTGTGTCGGATTAAACCAGCAAATTCCCACGAAGTTGTTCGACAAAATGTTTGCCCACATTTCAAGATTGGGTAGAATAGCAAGTGGGTTGTTTGCAAACTTAGGTAGTCGCAGCTGTGCACCGTCCATTGCTTCGCGCAGCAAAGAGGAGTTTAGCTGAGTAAGCATCATTTGGTTCAACATCGGGAAAGTTTTGGTTTCCCTCAACTTAAGCTCCGGCACCTTAGCTCCGGGCAGCACCTTTTCGAACTTGAAAGGTACTTCTGTCTTCGGCGTAGTTTGAGCCGAAACCGACAAAGCCATTGCACCTGCAAAGGCTAATGCGGCAAGAAAGCGCTTTTTTCTTTTCATGTTGTGTTAGTATAAAATAATAAAAATGATAAATTTAGGGTATTTACAGTTACCTATAATATTGTCTTCCATCAGCACCTACAACGGCTGCTCTGAAAGATTGAATATCCTAAACGCACCTACCTGTACGAACTATACAGATACAAGAAATGTAAATGAATAGGCTTTTTCATTATGTGATGTCGTATGTGTTGTATTATGTGATGTAGTAATGGTGATTTTTAATATCTGCAAAGATATAATAACTATTATTAAAAAGCAAATTTTACTAACAAAAAGTTTTCTTATTTCTTACAAAAGGTAATGTTATCATAGATGTATAGCGTATTAAAAAATATTTTGTACCTTTGCTTCAGTAAACATAAAATCGAACGTATGAAACCTTATGCAGCTGTAATTGTGTTTTTGGCATTGGTCTTGTCATCGGTATTGACAAGCATAAACAGTTACAACCGTACGAAAGATACGATTGTGAACGATATGAACCAGGCATTGGCAAGAACGCTTTCCGAAAAGCAGGAAGCGTGGATAACGCCCGACACCATTATGAATTATAGGCAAAAGCTGAAGATTGAGGCGATTCGCAACGAGTCGTTTGTTACCTATGCGCTTGCCAATACCTCGAAAACGCTATGCAGCCAGCCTATGAAATGGACGGGAAACGACAACAGAAACGTGGCTTTCCAGTCGTATGCCACCTGCTCTTTCCTTACCATCTACGAGCTTTCCGACCAGCGTTCTGCTGCCCTGCTCTTGCTTTTGTCCATTGTTTGGCTCGTCGGTTCGGTTTATTGGTTGCGGAAACATAAACTGGGCACTATCATTTTAAGCAGTTTAATCTATTCAAACGATAGGCAGACTTTCTACGACTTAAAGCAAATGCCCATTCCGTTTACGCCAATGCAACAACAACTGATGCAGCTTTTCATCTCTTCTGCCGACTATCAGCTGTCGAAACAAACCATTTGCGACGCACTTTGGCCCAAGAAGCCCGATGCAACCGAAACTCTCTACACGCTTATTCGGCGTATAAAGCCCATATTGCAGAAGTATGCAGGCTTGAATATCGTTACCGAACGAGGCGGCGACTACCGCTTGGAGAAGCAATAAAAACACGAGTGTTTTGTAAAGATAATTCTCTTAAAAAGTGATAACTGCGCTTTGGCGTTGCGAAAGCGTAGGTTTTGCAACGCAAAACAGCCGCTTTTACCGTGCAAAACCTACGCTTTTGGAATGCAAAACAATAGGTTTTACAATACGTTGATAGCTAAAGAGTTACACAGCAATTACGCTTATGAAAAATATTTACAGCTTTGTTGCTTTCTTTTCGCTCATAAAGTAGGTTATCTGGATTGAATTTCTTCCCTATAAAAAAGGGCAAAACAGGCTCTGTCAGTTAGGTTTCAGCAAGATGTCAGATACTTGTCAGCTATGTTTTTCCGTACTTTCTGCCCTTGAAACTAACTTTGTCGGATAAACAATAACCGCTCGTTTGCAAAGCCACGATATGGCAGCAGAGGGGCGAAACCAAATTTATTCAATGACGATGAAACGATTTTTTGCTTTATTTTTAATTGCAATGGCAGGGCAAACCGCTTTGTGTGCTCGCCCTTTTTCGCTGAATACGGCACAATTGCAGTACGATTTAACACAGAAAGAAGTAAGCGATACGGTGCAAACAGATAGGAAAGAGAAGCCCGTAGAACTGTCGGAAGTAACGGTGGAGGCTGCAAGGGTGGTGCAAAAGCCTGACGGACAACTTATTTTTCCATCGAAAGCGCAGTGCAACAATTCGGCAAACGGATACAGTTTGTTGGCTAAACTCGGCTTGTCGCGTATCCGTGTAGACGAGGTAACGCACTCTATAACGGCTTTGAACAGCAACGGCGACGTGCAAATTCGCATTAATGGCGTGGTTGCAACCAAGACTGAGCTGACGAGTATGAATCCCAAGTTGGTGAAAAGCATCGAATTCATCGACAATCCAGGCGTGCGTTATGGCGAGAACGTGGGCTATGTGCTGAACATTCGTACCGCAAGGAGCGAGCGTGGCGGCGCAGTGGGCGTGGATTTGAGCAATTCGCTTACTGCTTTGTATGGCGACAACACGGCGTATGCTAAGTTTAATCGGGGCAATTCGGAACTTTCGCTTTCCTATTCGTTCGATTATCAAGACTTCAAAAGAAACAGAATGAAGGAAACAACCGACTATTTGCTGAACAACAACACACGCTATCGCATCGTGCGCACCGACCTATCAAGCCGCAATCGGCAGTTCGGTAACAACTTCCAACTGAAGTACAGTCTTGCCGATTCGGCTTCCTACGTGTTTCAGGCAAACCTATCGAGCAGCTTCAGCCATAATCCTAACGCCGACAGAACCTATCAGACATTTACCCCCGAAGGCAATTTCCTGTCGGAGAGCAATGGTTCGAAGCGGAGTTTCTCGCCTGCTCTCGACCTTTACTACTATCGGAAGCTGGGCAAAAGCAATAGCATCACAGCCAATTTGGTGGGTACATCAATCGAAACAAAGGCAGACGACTACCTGAAAGAGGTTTCACCTTATATATATAATGTGGACGGACGAATGCGCTCGCTTTATTCCGAGTTTATCTACGAGCAGCAGTTGCGCCCTTTCACCCTGTCGATGGGTGTCAATGGGTCGTTGAAACACATACGAAACGAATATTTGGGCGATGTGAAATCGTTGAACCGAATGGATTATTCCACGCTGTATATGTTCTCGGAAGTAAAGGGACAGTGGCAGAAACTGGGCTACGTGTTCGGCATTGGGGCTACACACGCAGGCTACAAGCAAGCAACCGACAAGTACAACTATTGGCTTTTCCGCCCCAAACTTACTTTGAGCTACCAAGTTTCGCAAGCCTTTTCGGTGCGATACAACTTTGAAATACACGAGCATATATCGCGTATAGCGATGATTAGCAATACCAAAATCAGGGAAAACAGCCGCGAATGGCGTGTGGGAAATCCGAATATAGAGCCAAACAAGGTGGTTCGGCAAATACTGAGCTTCAACTATGTTCGCCCACGCTTCTACAATATGGTGGACATATTGCTGCAAGTGAACACCAATCCGAATATGTCGAAATACGTTCGCACAGCCGACGACCAGTTCTACTATATGCAAGCCAATCAGAAACGCATTGCGATGTTCTGTGTTATGGACAATTTCAACTTTAAAATCATACCCGATGTGCTCGAACTGACATTGAGTGGAGGCATTTATCGCTTTATAAATGAGGGCGACGACTACAAGCACAGCTTAACGGCTTGCAACTTTCAAGCCAGCATGCAAGCGTATTTAGGGCGTTGGACACTATCGGCTTATGCGGACAATGGGTGGAAATTCAACGAGGGCGAAACGCTTGCGCACAACGGTGGCAACGTTTACGTGGGTGGCAGTTACCGTTTGGGCAATCTGCAGTTGTCGCTTTACATTCAAAATCCATTTATGCAGCACCCAAAAACCTATCATACGCACATACTGAATCGCTACGTAACGAAAGATATAGTGTATCGTAGCCGCGAAAATGGCAATCTTTTAAACTTCAGATTGTCGTGGAACTTGGAGTTCGGACATAGGAAACACAACGACAAACAGCGCAATCAGCACAAGGATACCGACACGGGAATAATGTAAATGGATAGAAAATAGTTAGCAAATGGCACGTGAATGTAAAATATAATCGTTATCTTTGCAATTAGTAGATTGCATTTGGCAATTCAACAGACTAAGTGAAAAGATATGACACAAGAAGAAAAAACAAAGATAGAAGCAGAAATAGTGGAGGTTCTGAAAACCGTCTACGACCCTGAAATTCCCGTAAACATATACGACCTCGGTATGATTTACAAGATAGACTTGCAGGACGACGGCACATTGGAAATGGATATGACCTTCACATCGCCAGCGTGCCCTGCAGCTGACTATATATACGAGGACGTAAGAACAAAGGTTGAGGGCGTGAAAGGTGTGAAGACAGCCAACATAGAGCTTGTTTTCGACCCTATTTGGGACCAAAGCATGATGTCGGAAGAAGCACGCGTAGAACTCGGTTTCGACTGATTTCACCCATAGTAAGCAACCAAACTGTAAGACAATGAAGAATGTTTATTTCCTTTCCGATGCCCATCTCGGTTCGTTGGCAATAGAACACCGACGGACGCAAGAACGCCGCTTGGTACGTTTTCTGGACAGTATAAAGGACAAGGCAGAAGCAATCTATCTATTGGGCGATATGTTCGACTTTTGGGACGAGTATAAACACGTTGTTCCGAAAGGCTTTACACGCTTCTTGGGGAAAATATCAGAGCTTACAGATATGGGCGTAGAGGTGCATTTCTTCACTGGTAACCACGATGTTTGGACATACGGATACTTGGAAGAAGAGTGTGGCGTGATATTGCACAGGCACGGTATAACAACCGAAATCCACGACAAGGTATTCTATTTGGCACACGGCGATGGGCTTGGCGACCCCGACCCATTGTTCAAAATCCTGCGAAAGATATTCCATAACCGTGCCTGCCAGCGACTGCTGAACTTCTTTCACCCGTGGTGGGGAATGCAATTGGGACTCGGTTGGGCAAAGAAGAGCCGCATGAAACGTCCTGACGGCAAAGAACTTCCTTTCCTTGGCGAAGATAAAGAATACTTGGTGCAATACACCAAAAAATATATGCGGACGCACAAAGATGTAGACTACTACGTTTATGGGCATCGCCACATAAAGCTCGACCTACCGTTGGACGGCAAGGCGCGTATGTTTATCCTTGGCGATTGGATATGGCAGTTCACCTATCTCGTATTCGATGGCGAGCATACTTTCCTCGAAGACTACGTGGAAGGAGAGAGCAAATTATAAAAAATAGCTTTAAATTGCTTATTTTTTACTCGTTTTTTCATATTTCTCGCTTTTTTATTGAAAAAAAAAGGCAGTTCGTTGAAAAAATTTGCACGGTTCAATGAAATACTGTATATTTGTAGCAGTTATTAAATCATAAAAGATTTAGCAATTCAATACTAAGAAAAAATAATGATTAGTAAAAGATAAAAATTCATCATTTAGAATAAAACTCAGGTTTGTAGATTAAGTTTAGTCAAAAAGGTGGTTGTCGTGATGACAACTACCTTTTACATTTTAAGGCATAAACCATTTCAAAGCTATATGAGAGATAAAACACACAAGACACCGTTCCTTTAATAACTTTGCAACAAATCTAATAGAAACAACAGGTAAAAACAGACTTATTGCATAGAGATTATATCAAACCCACGCTGAAAGAAAATGAAATTTAAACACCAAAAGAAGCATTTTACGAAAACATTGAGTAATTTTGTATTTACTTGTTGAGTTCACCATATCCCTTCCGTATGTTGGAACATAAGTATATGTGAGTTAATAAGAACTTTATTGCGTATTGATGAGTGACACGAAAACTTTACAACAACGACATACAAATATGGCAGCTATTCATGGAAAGAATACGAAGCCAGAATTTGTTGTGCGAAAATGGTTGTGGAGCCATGGCTATCGCTATCGTCTAAATCACCCACGCCTTCCAGGAAAACCCGACATCGTGTTGAGGAAATATAGAACCTGCATTTTTGTAAATGGCTGCTTCTGGCACGGACACGAAGGTTGCAAGTACTACAGAACACCGAAAACCAATACGGATTTTTGGATAAATAAGGTTAGACGAAATAAAGAACGAGACCGCAAAGTTTGTCAAAAGCTCGCATTGATGGGCTGGCACAGCATAACAATTTGGGAGTGTGAACTGAAATTATCTAAAAGGGAAAGAACATTAGAGTCCCTAGTATTCACGCTCAATAAAATCTTCCTACAAGACCATCGCATAAAAAAGTACGAAATATCTGAAGAAAAACTAACAATGGTTGCAGAAGATATTGCAGGCAAATATGGAAACAAAATAAAAAAATAAAACAAAGGAGAACCCGAAATTGGAGCAAAATACGCTTTCTGATGGTCGAATAAGTCTTTATCTGGAGTATTATCCCAGTAGAGAAGAAACGCCTGTATTGAACGAAAATGGTAATCCTGTTTTGTATGGAAACAGGAAAGATGGCTTGGTAAGCCCAAAGTACATATCAAGCATAACAAACGAAAAGAAAACTTGCGGTTATACTTGATAGCCAAGCCTCGCACCCCAGAAGAACGCCAACAGAATAAGGAAACACTTACATTGGTAGCAAAGATTCGTGCAGAGCGTGAACAGGAATTTAAAGAAAGTATGCTCGGATATCGTTTAAAGAAAGATAGAAATATCAACTTTCTGGACTACTATCAGGCATACATAGATACTTACTCGAAGAAAGACTTGCGAATGGTTAAGATTGACTTGAATCGTTTTAAGGACTTTCTGAAAGAGCAATATCCAGTTTATGAGTTCAGCATTAAGCCCGAACTAATAACCAAAGATATGATGGAACACTTTGTTGAATATTTGAATTCAAGAAGTCTAGGCGAAGGTGCACAGAGTATTTACCAGCGTTTTAAGAAAGTTGTACGCTACGCATCGATCACGAAGTAATGCAGAAAGATCCCTGCAAAGGCGTTGTGTGCAAGGTAGACAATCAAGTATTGTGCAAAGATGTACTTTCAATGGATGAAATACAGGCATTGATTCAATGTCATTATGAGAATGAGAACCCTAATATTAGACATGCCTTTATCCTTTGTTTGTATTGTGGTCTGCGCTTCTGTGATGTAAAAGACATTACCTATAAGAACGTAGATTATACCAATCGCTTACTGAAATTTGAACAAAATAAGACCAAAGGACATTCTTCACATTGTGGCGTTATTATTCCTCTCAATGACGGATTACTTTCTTTAATTGGTGAAGCTCCTGATGATTTAAATTCCTCTATCTTCAATCTGCCATCGTATGAGAGTTGCAGTAAGTCTGTGAAACGATGGGTAAAACGTGCAGGCATAAACAAACACATCAGTTGGCATTGCGCTCGCCATAGCTTTGCTGTGAACATACTAAACAATGGTGCTAACATCAAAACTGTCGCCAGTTTATTGGGACATAGCGAATTGAAGCACACCGAAAAATATACTCGTGCAGTGGATAAGTTGAAATCTAAAGCAATAAATAGTTTGCCAGAATTGAAGATTTAAGATGAAAAATGAATTGAAAAACATTTTTGATTCAATAATATTACATTTTTTGTTTTAAAAAGTATGTAATTTAAGAAATAATGCCTAAATTTACGACCTAATAAAGTTGCACAAGAGATAAAACAATAGAAATAAAAACTTAGAACTATAAAATTTTAAATCTCTAATAAAAGAGATGTCTTTTATATATTACAAATATTAATTATGAAAAGAAATATAAAAATAAGAACTTGTCCTTTTGCATTAGTTTTAATACTATTTTTTTATATATCAATGACATCGTGCAGCAATTCAGTACAAGAACTAACCGCACAAATAGCAATGGATTCTCTTGTCAAAAAAACACCTGTAGAAGGTGCGAATTTTTATATGAAAATGCGTTCAGATTATAAATTTATGGACAAGCTATATGCTGACTCAATAGTACCAATATTACATACCTGCAATTATTTTGAACTTAAAGAAATCTGTTTAATAATAAAAGATACTCCCAATGCTAAGAATGTATACGCTTTATATTTAACGGCTAAAGAGCAAATAGCAAAAAGTATATACTCTGAGATAGAAAAAAATGTCAATTAGAGATAAAAACATTCGAGGAATTAATCCTTCCTGCGATAAGATTAGAGATGGACTCTACTCTTGAAGATAATGTTAAAAGTGTTTTCAGCAAATATGCAGGCGGTTTTCTCAATTATAGAAAGATGTATTTTCTTTTGGGACGTAATCAGAAAGATTTCAAAAAACTTTTTTGGGATAAGTTGGATACAACATTATATAAAAATCATATTAATCAGCATATCCAAGCCTATCTTGATACATTATTTATAAAACAAAATTTATTTAGTAATGATATAATTAACAAAAAAATAGCACAGAAGCAAATTATGACACAGCCTACATTAAGGATAGGATTATCAAAAAGTACTATGAAACACATAAAAAAATATACAACAGGGCAAGTAGATGAGATAATTCAAGAAGCCTTTAAGGATTATGTTGCTCCTTTGGCTATTGGTGCTGCGATAGGAGGGGCTGGTGTTGTTTATAAATTATATGATGTAGGTAATGATATATACGATGTCGCGATAACAATAAAAGATATCAAGGAAGCAAAAGTAGATGCAGATGATATGGTTATATATGTTTGTACCCATGATTTATCATATCAAATAGATAATTTTTATCTGAAAGATTGCTCTAAAATTGCAAAAAAACTAATAGTCAACTCTAATAATCAATTATATAATGCAATTTTAAATAATCTGTAAAATGAAGAAAAATCTAATATATATATTGTTGATGTGTATAATATTACATATTTCAGCGTGTTCTAAAATCTCCAAGATTTTTTTTAAAGAGACAACAGAAGAAGTTGTTGAAAATTCAAGTAAAGCAACTTTACAAAAATTATCTAAAGATGTATTACAAGAAGAAGGAAGTGCGTATATAGGTAAATCTTTAGAAGACCAAGTATTAAAGAAAATCACTCGAAAGAAAATTATGAAAAAAATGGAGAAAGAAGGATGGGATTCTTTTCTCTCGTATGGTTCAAATAAAGCAAGTAAACAAATTTATATTACGGGATTTTCTTCTACAAAGAGAAAATTATTGACTGTATCCTCTAACGAAAGGTACAATTATAAACTTACTAAATTTAGAAAAAAAATGACTGCTAAAACAGCATCAAAGCAAGGGGCTGAATCAGCAGCTAAAAAAGTTGTAAAGAAGCTTACAGGAAAAGAGGCTTTTGATTATTTAAAAAAGAATGAACCAGGAGCAGCAGAGTTAATCGAAAAAATAGAAAAGAGGTGTGGAAACGCACACCACTTAAGGAGAGATATGTATAATATAGAAATCTTGGAAGGTGGTTCGACAAGAATAACAGCTAAAAATAGAATGGAGCATTGTTCTGTAATAGTGAAAGGAAATTCTATAAAAGGGAGTTCCGGTGGCTTTAAAAATAATGGAAAGATGAATGAGTTTTTTAATGAGCATATGCCCAATATGACTTATGAAATAAACGATTGTGCGACTTATGAAACGGACGAATTGGGTAGAGTTGTTTATGCACACGCGGATAGAACAAAGATGAAAAATAGTGCAAATAAAATTAGCGGAAGGAATGGAGATACACAGAGCAAAGTAATAGAAGAGTTAGGGGGAGTTGCTGGAGATGATGGTGGACATCTTTTTGCAAACAACACTAATGGTTCAAACAGTGCAATTAACCAAGTCCCAATGAATAGTAAAATCAATAGGAAAGGAGGGGATTGGAGAAAATATGAAGAATTAGAGGAAAAATATATTAATGCTAATCATAATGTAACTTCAAAAAGAAAACTTTTATATAAGGGTAATAATAAACGTCCATATGCAATAGAGGTTACATTAATCGTTGATGGAAAGAAGATAGAATTTAAACCTAATCCTATTACAATTTAAAAACACTATTTTAATCATCTAAATAAGGAGTATTAAAACTTTGGATATCAAGATATAATAAATAACTATACAATAAATAATAAATCGCAAGGAAGAACAGACGTTTTATTACAAGAACGTGAGTTCGATATAAAAAAGTTGGGCGTAATGGACATTTGGTAGGCTGAAAACCTCTTAAATGTCCTCTATTTATTACCTTTGCAGCATTTGAAAGCTTATGAATAAAAAAACTGTATATTCTGTAACAGTTCAAATGTTAAAAAGAATGGTTATCGGCGTAATGTCCAGATGTACTTTTGCAGGGATTGTGGCAGGCAATTTCAACGTGGTCAGCGTATAGACAATGTTTGTCTATGGAATGACTATCTGACCGAGAAACGAACTATTTCTGAGCTTTCCACTCTTCACAAATGTTCAGAAAGAACCATACGCCGTAGGCTAAGTTCAGTGGCAGACAGCTTCACTCCCATCTATCCTGAATCTGCGACAATAATACTGGACACGACCTACTTCTCCAAGACCTTTGGTGTGATGCTCTTTCAAGATGCCGCATCAGGCAGGATACTTCATCGTAGGTTTGTCAGGAACGAGACCAACAAGGAATACCTTGAGGGACTCAGATGCATTGAGAAGGGTGGAACTCGGATAAAGGCAGTGGTGTGTGATGGACATGTCCGGCTTTTACAAGCTGTAACATCCTGCCCTGTACAGATGTGTCAATTCCACCAGTTGCAGATAGTCAGAAGGCTTCTTACCAACAATCCGCATTTGCCCGCAGGCATCGAGCTGCTGGCATTAATGAGAGGCATGTTCTCTATCGGGAAAGAAGAATTCACATCAGGCTTTAATAAATGGTGTGATGAATGGAAAGAATTCCTTGATGAACGAACTCTACTAATCTCAGGCAAGACAACCTATACACATAGAAGACTGAGAAGTGCAAGGCTTTCGGTGAAGACACACCTTAAATGGCTCTATACGTATGAAGAATATCCTGAATTAGAGATACCCAATACAACAAATCTATTGGAAGGATTCAACTCACAACTTAAAAGGGCATTGCGTAATCATAATGGAATGAAGGAGGTTAATAAAAAGAAGTTCATAGATGGGTTCCTGAATATAAAAAGTAGGCTGGAATTACCAGCCTACCAAATGTCCATTACGCCTCATTTTATGTATTTATTGCCATCTGGTCGTTTTTTGATATATTTGCTATAAAGTTTATACTTAAAAACTTTTAGACGTTTACAAGGTTATTAAGTGCCTTTTCTTTTTTGTATTGTTGAGGCTGAATTATGGGCATATTTGCTAAAAAGTAGGGGTGCTGTTGCTTTTTGCTACCCTTTTGCTACCCAAGAAAATAAAAACAGCTGATAATCAAACGATTAACAGCCATTTTGTGTACCCAGACCCGGGATCGAACCGGGATGGATTGCTCCACTGGTGTTTGAGACCAGCGCGTCTACCGATTCCGCCATCTGGGCTTATGGCTTTTTGGTAAAAGCGGTGCAAAGGTACATAGAAAATATTATAATAGCAAATTTTAGAAGAAGTATTTTAAAAAGAATATTCATAAAGTAAAAGACCGTAGAGTCAACCAGCAAGTGCAAAATTATTATATTTTTCTGTAGAACTCTGATTTTGGTGTTTTAAAATTTAGTTTTTGTCTCGGTCTTCTGTTTATTCTCTTCTGTATGCTCGCAATCTTTTTGTCTGTGAAATCATTGAAGTTTGCCTGCTTTCGTATGTACTGCCTAATGAGCTTGTTTGTATTTTCAATGGTTCCTTTCTGCCATGAGGCATACGGGTCGGCAAACTAAACGACCGCTCCCAGTATTCAGTGATCAGCTTATGCGCTGCGAATTCAGGGCCATTGTCTGTTGTGATGGTCTTGATGTGTTTCCTGTAGGGTAGCAGCAGTCTGCGTACCTCTTTAGCCAATAGCTCGGACTTTTTCCCATGTGGTAGCCTCGTTATGAAGAGCATGTTGGTGGAACGCTCCACGATGGTGAGGATAGCGTGGTTGTAGCGGTTTACTATCAAATCCATCTCGAAATCCCCAAACCGTTTCCCATTTGCCTCTTTGGGGCGTTGATGGATACTGGTCCTGCAGGCAATGGGAGAAGCCTTGCATTTGGGTCTGTGCCTGTACTTGAGTTTATGGCGCGTATGGCGAGCTAATTCCCCAGTCGTATCGGCATGTATGATATTGTAGATGCTTTGATGCGACACGCTGACACCTTCCTTTTTCAAAACCCCTGATATTTGCCGTGGAGACCATTGCTCCTCGATGATGGTTTGTTTTATTCTCCATACCAGTTCAGGGGCAAGCGCAGCATTGGATACAGAGCGCTTTCGACGCTCCATGACCTTATCATTTGCCTTGAACCAGACATACTTACCCGATGGACTGCCGTTGCGTTTTAATTCACGGGAAAGCGTGGACTGATTGATGCCTACGATATGCGCAATCTCTTTTCTCGGACTTTTTCTTTGGAGTAAGGCAAAAAATTGCGACCTTTGCTCCGAGGTTAATTGTTTATACATAACAATACAAAGATAATTAATCTTAGGGAGCCCACAAAAAGGGGCTTCTTTTTTTGTATTGCTGGTATCGCTCTTTGGGGCTACGCGCCCCAGCCGCGGGGCAAACCTGCGGTGTTTTTCATAGATTAGGGACTATGAAAAACGTGGCTGTTTGTTGCACTTCGATTTGGAATGTACAGACTGTAGGGCGCAGAGTTAATTAGTAACTGCGGAGTTAATTGATATTCTTGCAAAATATTGCTTCTGGTTTTTAAGATTAAGGGGTTATTTTGGTATTCTATTAATTTTATTCTGCACATTCATTATCGCTTAGTAATAAACCAAACATCTATATTCCATTCTTTCATTAATTTTCTTCTATATATTTATTATCTCTCTTAATAAACCAAGTAACTGTATTTTCTTCTTTCAGCATTTCTATTTTACAGAATCATTATTATCTTTTTCGTAAATTTGTTAGAGTTAGTTTTTATTATTCTATATGTCAAATAAAACTAAAAAGAGGGAGCATTTAACGCTTTATTATGATTTAGCAGTACCTTTGCAACTCATTTAAAAGTTACGAAATAATGAATAAATTAATTTTAATGATGTGTTTGCTCTTTGCCACTATTGGGAATGCAATGGGACAAACTGGGGAGGCAGACAGATTGCTGGGCACCTATATGACTGAAGGCAACAAAGGTAAGGTAACGATTGAAAAATCGGGAGATGTTTACTTTGGCAAATTAGTGTGGAGCGTTACAAAAGGTGCAGTAGACAAAAACAATCCTGTAAAGTCTGAACGCACGAAAAAATTAGTTGGCAAAACCATTCTTACAGGTTTCAAGTATGCTGGCAAGAACGTGTGGGAAGATGGTAAAATCTACGACCCCGAAAACGGTAAAACCTACAGCTGCAAGATTACTTTGAAGGCGAATGGCGACATTACGGTGCGTGGTTTCATCGGCATCTCGCTATTAGGTCGCAACACAACTTGGAAACGTGTAAAGTAGAAATATGCAAAAAAAAGCGCAAGATAAAAGAAAAGGCACTTAAAGAAAAAGCCATACTGAAGACATCGTGTCTTTTGTGCGGCTTTTTTCTTTTGTTATACTTACCTTGAACCGAAGCATAAAAGTATGAAAAATATTAATTTCTTTCTTAAAACATTTGTGAAATAAGAATTATTTGAATACCTTTGACTATATAAAACGAAAATCTATACATCTATGGAAATTACGGATAATAATAGTTACTGTGTCATTTTGGCTGGCGGGAAAGGAAAAAGATTGTGGCCAGTGAGTAGGGAAAAGTATCCTAAGCAGTTTATCGATTTCTTCAGCGAAGGACGAACACAACTGCAACAGACTTTCGACCGCTTTCTTGACATAGTCCCGAAGGATAATATTTTCATTGTAACAAGCCAACTCTACTATGACATTGTGCGCAAACAGCTCCCCGAAGTAGCTGAAAACAATATTATTTCCGAGCCTACTTACCGAAATACAGCTCCAAGCGTAGCATGGGCTGCCCGCCGTATTTCCAAGATAAACAGCCATGCAAACGTTATTATTTCGCCTTCCGACCAAAGTATTATGAAGCCCGAAATATTTAAAAAGAATATTCAGGAAGGATTGAACTTTGCTGCCACGCATGACTGCCTACTGGCTTTGGGCGTCCAGCCCACACGTGCCGAAACCGCATACGGCTACATACAGAAAGGCAGTGCGAGCACAATGGGCGATATATATAAGGTGAAAGCCTTTACCGAAAAGCCCGATGCAGAGTTCGCCCAGATGTTTGTAGACAGCAACGAATGGTTGTGGAACACGGGTATGTACTTAGGCAATGTGAAGTTCCTGAAAGAAAGTCTGCAACAAAGTCTTGCAATTGCGCAAATAGATTTCGATGCGACACCACAAGAATTTGACACGGAAAACGAAGAAGAGTTCGCACAGCACCTCTTCCCTGCCTTCCCTAATATGTCAATAGACTATGGTGTGCTTGAAAAATCGCCCAATGTGCACGTTCTGAAATGCGATTTCGGGTGGGTAGACCTTGGTACATGGCGCGGTATGTATGATTCGAAAAGTCGTGGAAAGAACGATAATGTGGTTGCCAGCGGCGAAGTATTGTTCGATGACTCGAGCAATAACATCGTCAGACTATCCAACGACAAGTTTGCTATTTTAAACGGACTCGATGGTTTTATTGTTGCCGAGAAAGACAATGTGCTGCTTGTCTGCAAGAAAGAAAACTCTTCGGCATTGATACGAAAATACGTAAACGAGGCGCAACTAAAGAAGGGCGAAGAGTTTATTTAGAGGCTCGTACATAACAAACGAACCATCATAGAAACCCACAAAGCAGGTTATAACAAACGCAAGACCAAGTTTTCGATTTGTTCCCCTCGCAAAACCAACACTCATTGGTTTGCTAAACAAGCCGAAAACTTGGTCTTACATATTTCTATAGTGTGCTGCTACGTTGGCAGTACAAAGCAGAAACCTGTTTAATCCAACTTTTGGAAAGCATCGAAAATGCGTGCTGCAATCTCCGTTTGCTCTTCCGCTGTCAGTTCGATGTGTTTGTGGAAGTCTACATCGCCCTCCTTATTGATAGGCAACAGATGGATATGTGCGTGGTCTACTTCGAGTCCCAACACAATCTGCGCTACTTTCTTGCAAGGAAAAGCAGTCTTTATGGCACGCGCAACCTTCTTTGCAAAGAGCTGGAACGCTGCCAAATCGTCGTCGTCCATATCAAAAATGTAGTCAATTTCCTTACGAGGAATTACTAACGTATGCGCTTTTCCGACAGGGTTGATGTCGAGGAAAGCATAGAACTTGTCGCTCTCTGCGCACTTATAGCTTGGTATTTCTCCAGCTGCAATCTTCGAAAATATAGTCATAGCCTTATTTCTTTGTTTTATACCTTAAAGATTGATAGAAATCTTATCTACCCTCAACTTTATTTTACCACGTGGTATTTCAATTTCCACCTCGTCGCCCACCTTCTTGTTGAGCAGTCCCTGTGCAATAGGAGTCTTGATAGAAATCTTTCCCTGCTTCAGGTTTGCTTCCGATTCACTGACGATGGTGTACTCCATTTTAGAGTTATTGCCCAGATTCGTCATTTGAACGGTAGACATAATCTGCACAGCTTCGTTGCTCAAACGCGATGTATCCACAATTTTTGCTTGTGCTATGGTCATCTTCATCTCGGTTATTTTTGCTTCGAGATGTGCTTGTGCTTCCTTTGCTGCATCGTATTCCGAATTTTCGCTTAAGTCGCCCTTGTCGGCTGCTTCTGCTATTGCTGCCGATGCTTTCGGACGTTCTACTGCTTCTAAACGTTGCAGTTCAGCCACGAGCTTGTCGTAGCCATCTTGTGACATGTAAGACATAATCTATATTATTTTGTTTATACGCTTTTCAAAATAAATATAAAAAAGACAGAATCCCGACATAATCCCGATGTCAGAATTCCATTACCTCTTTTTTACTACTTTATTAGAACGTTGCAAAGATAGCCCTTATTTCCGACATTCCAAAGTAAAGGAGGTTAAAAATTATTAGTAGTCAAAAACGAAAGTTTATTCCATCGGTCATTCTTCCTATTACCACACATCGCAAAAGCTCGGGCTTGACAGTGGTTTCTATGCGAGAAGCGATACTTACCAAAGGGAATTGATTTTCTTTTTCTTGCTCAAGGTAAATACCCCAAAATTGCTTTGGTTTTGTAAAGATAATTCGTTAGAAAAACGATAATTTCGATTTAGCAATGCGAAAGCGTAGGTTTTGCAATGCAAAAGAGCCGCTTTTACCGTGCAAAACCTACGCTTTTGGAACGCAAAACAATAGGTTTTATAATACGCTGACAAACAACAGGTTACACAACAATTATGCTTATGAAAAATATTTACAGCTTTATTGGGTTATTTTTGCCTATAAAACATACAAGTTCCGCTAAATTCCTGCTATTCCATTCCATTGATACAAGAAAGTAAGAATAGTCCTATCGGATTGAAAGAAACAAAAAGTGGCAGATGCTTTTATCGAGCATCTGCCACTTCTTTTATTTATATGTACCTGCGATTATTCTTCTACAGGAGCATTCTTCAAGCGGTTTTCAAGCTTCTTGCCCAATACCAAGTAAGCTACTGGAGAAGCAATGAAGATTGAAGACAATGTACCGAAGAACACACCGAGTATCATTGCGAATGCAAAGCTACGGATACTGTCGCCACCAAGGATAAAGATTGAAAGCAACACAATCAACGTAGAGAACGATGTATTAATTGTACGTGCCAACGTTTGGTTGATAGAATCGTTGAACAATGTCTGGTAATCCATCTTCGGGTGTAGTCGCATGTTCTCACGGATACGGTCGAACACCACCACTTTGTCGTTGATAGAGTAACCTATCACGGTCAAGATAGCACCGATAAAGGTCTGGTCGATTTCGAGAGAGAAGCCAATCCAACCGTAGCAGACAGAATAGAAACCTATTACTATCAATGTATCGAGTGCCAATGCCACAACTGAACCTACCGAGAAACCAAGGTTACGGAAACGCAACAAGATGTAGACGAAGATAAATATCAACGCCAATGCAACGCTTCGGATAGCTCCGTGTGTGATGTCCTTAGCAACTGAAGGACCTACCTTTGAAGAACTGATGATAGAACCGCCCTCACGAATGTCTGGATTCTTAAAGCTATCCACATTTGCCTGACTTACGAAGCCACCCTTCTTCAATGCGTTGTAAAGCACTGTTTCTGCGTGGTCGTCTTCAGCTGGATCGTTCGATTCGATGTTATAGTTGGTAGAAACACGAATGGTGTTGCCTTCTGTACCCAATGCAATTACAGTTGTTGTAGCTTGCTTGCCTGCATTTTCGCCAATGGTATTAACAAATGCGTTACCCAAAATCTTACGAACGTCCTCTACATGGACTTTCTTGTTCAGGGTGATGACGTAGTTGCGACCACCAGTAAAGTCGATACTCTTGCTCAAACCTCTTACGAAGAAGATGCTAACGAGGAAGAGTACGGCAACTATCGCTGAGAGTGTGAACGTTGTTTTGTAAAGACTCATGAACTTAATGCGTGTATTCTGCAATAAATTCTTGCTGATTGAAGTATAGAACTTCTGGTTCAACCACTTGTCTTTCTTCAAACGGTTCTCGTAAATCAGACGTGTCAAGAACACAGCTGTGAAGAACGAGCAAACAATACCAATAATCCATGTTGTAGCAAAACCACGGATAGGACCTGTACCCGTTACGAGAAGAATGATACCTGTAATGAGCGAAGTGAAGTTAGAGTCGAAGATAGCAGAGAAAGCATTGCTGTAACCTGCCCTCAACGCATCTTTAATACCCTTTCCTGCTCGCATTTCTTCCTTGATACGCTCATAGATAAGCACGTTTGCATCGACCGCCGTACCGAGCGTAAGCACAATACCCGCAATACCTGGCATGGTAAGTGCCGACTGGAACGAAGCTAAAATACCCAGTGTAAAGAACAAGTTGGCAAGCAAAGCGCAGTTAGCCAACATACCAGGGATAAGGTCGTACATCATAACCATGTAAATCATCAAGAGTACGAATGCGATAGCAAACGACCAAAGACCTTGCTGGATTGACTGTGCACCCAGTGTAGGACCAACCACTTCTTCCTGAACGATGCGTGCAGGAGCAGGCATACGACCAGACTTCAAGGTGTTAGCCAAGTCTTTTGTATCTTCGATGGTGAACGAACCTGAAATAGATGACGAGCCACCAGTGATTTCTGAATTGATACGTGGCGCTGTGTAAACAACTCCGTCGAGCACAATAGCAACAGCCTTACCAAGATTAGCCTTTGTAATGGCAGCCCACAAACGAGCACCGTCAGAGTTCATTGTCATGCTAACCTCTGGACGTCCGTACTGGTCGAACTGGTCTTTAGCATCTGTTATCACGTCGCCTTCCAATGGAGCACGGCCGTCAGATGTTGTAACCTTCAAGGTATGGAGTTCAAATATATTCTTTTGCTGCAAGCCGTCAGCTGGTTTTGCACTCCAACGGAGGCGCAAATCGCTTGGCAATACTTGCTGTGCCAACTGGCTGTAAATGATTTTATTGATAGCAGCAGTATCGCGAACACTTGCATAACCAACAACGCTTAAAGCATCGCCTGGTATCAACTGCAACATTGAAAGCAATGGATTAGCCTTTTTCGCAGCAGCCATCTGTGCATCTTTACCAGTGTTTGCACCAAGCTTGTTGCCCTTCAACGATAGTTTAGCTGCAGGCTTGTTTTGTGCCAACTGACTCTTGGTAGAATCATTCGCCGTAGAATCGTTTGTCTCAACCTTTGTTTCGCCGTTAGCCAAACGCTGGTCGAGCTGTGTCAGATAAGGTGCAATCTCTTGATTGTTGTATGTTTCCCAGAATTCAAGGTTAGCCGAACCTTGCAACAACTTACGCATACGCTCTGGCTCGCGGATACCTGGCATTTCCACCATAAGGCGTCCTTCCTGTCCTTCCAGCTTTTGAATGTTCGGTTGAACAACACCAAACTGGTCGATACGGTTGCGCACTACGTTGTAAGAGTTGTCGATAGATGCAGTAACTTCCTCGCGAAGAGCCTTTTCAACATCTTTGTCTGAACTCTGTGTACTAACTTTTCCCTTCAATTGCTGCGTTGCAAAGATTTCAGCCAGCTTTCTTCCCGGTGCATTCTTGTGGAAAGCGTCGATGAAAAGAGTGATGAAATCGCTCTGACTTGTCATTTCTTGCTCCTTTGCCTCTTTCATTGCCTTGAGGTAAACAGCATCGGTTTTGTGGTCGGCGAGTACATCTACGACATCAGGAACTGAAATTTCGAGGATAACGTTCATACCACCTTTAAGGTCAAGACCCAAACCAATCTGTGTCTCTAAACACTTTTGATAAGAGTAAATGCCCAAGTACTTCACAGAATCTTTATAATCCTGCTGCGCAATAGGGTCTTTAATCTTCGCAGCTTGTCCGTCGTAGTAGCTTGTTGCTACCGAGAAAGACAAGTAGAAAATGCTTGCGAGCGTCAGCAAGACGGCAACACAAATTACTAATCCTTTGTTTTGCATTTTATTATTTATTTTTAATTATTTCCTTTTTCAGGCATAGTTAGTCGTGCAAAGATAGTTATTTTTTCACATTTCGGAAAATTTAAGTGCTTTTATTCGCTTATTTTTAATATTTTGGGCGATATTTTAGCCACGTATATATAGGATAATGGTCGGAAGTTGATATTTTGTTATCAACTTTTGCCTCGTATGGTTCGAAATCGTCCGAGCAGAAAATATTGTCTATACGCACATACATTCCGCTTTTATGGTACGATACTCCGGGGCCGTTTCCACTTGCTATATAAGCGTCGGTCAAATGGTTGGCAATGGTTTTGTGGGCGTAGCTAATCGGATTGTCGTTGAAATCGCCACACAATATTACGGGTATTTTCTTGTCTAAGTGCTTTTTCACATAGGCTGCAACTGCATCTACCTGCGGTGCCCGTGTGATGGCAGCACGCCCAAGCTTGTCGAGTATGCGTTCGCTTCCTGTTTTTGTGGTACTGCCTTCAAAGGGAGCGCGCACCATATCTTTGTATCCTTGCTTGTCGGCTTCGCTTAAATGGTTGCTTTCAAAATGGTTGTTCACCACCAATACTTCTTGGTTGTTATAATTAATAAGGTAGGCGAAGCTGATATTTCCTGCCGATTTGTACTTTATTTGCTCTTTCTTCAAAATCGGATAACGGCTCAACAGCATCATGTGTTGGCAGCCTGGAGCAGGCATACTTACGAAATCGTGATAGGGATAAGCCTTTCTGAAAGCCTTGTAAATATTGTCTTGGTGCTTTCCATAGACATCTGTTTCCTGCAAACAGACAATGTCGGCATTGCTTTTCAAGATGTAATCAACAATAGGATTGGTCTCATCGGGGTCGAAATCCCAAATTGCAAACATAAAAACATTGTAGGAAAGCACCTTAATCGACCTGACAGGGTGTTCTTTCTTTATATTAAAAGGTGTGTATTTGCGTATGGGGACATAGCAAATAAGCAGTCCCAACAGGGGCAGACAAATGGTTTTGAAACGGAATACAGCCCAAAAGACAAGAAAAAGCAGGTTGATTGCCAACACAATGGGGAAGCCTAAGCCGAAGTTAGACAGCCACGGGTGCTCGGCTGGCTGCAATCTGTCTACATTGCCAACCAGTAACAGCGCAACTATTACTACAATGTTGGCAATCAAGGCAATCCAATAGACCGTGCTTTTTATCTTGCGAAACATATATTATATGTGCCTTCCTTCTCTTTCTTGACAGTCGTTTCGTTACTTACTGCTATCAAAAAGCTTTTGCTTTTCGTCTTTGGTCAGACTGTCGTAGCCGTTCTTTCTTATCTTATCGAGTATGCGGTCTACTTCTTCTTGTTCCTTTTTCTTTCGTGCATTGTAGTCCCAATCGCTTTCAGGCTGCTGTGTTTGCTGCGTATGTGTGGTATTCCATTGGAAGCTGTCGTTGCCTCCTTTCTGATTGTTACCTGCTGAACGATTTGTTCGATTCTCCCAGTTGTTGCGCATATTGTCGAAGAAACGACGTCCCTTATCCATACCGAAGTCGCCGTCAGAATATGGGTGCTTGCGCCAATAGCGTATGAGCAGATAACCAAACAGCATACCGCCAAGGTGTGCCAAGTGCGCCACACCGTCGTTGCTTGTTCCCATTGCCGAGAAAAGCTCGATGGCAATAGAGCCGAAAATTATCCATTTTGCTTTCAGCGGAATGGGGATTGGAATAATGAACATACGCTCGTTAGGAAACGTAAGTCCGAATGCCAGCAGCACGCCATACACTGCTCCCGAAGCACCTACGGTTGTCCAAAGGCTCAGATAGTTCTCCATTGGCATACGTCCCATTTCGGTTGCCACATACTGATAGTGGTTCAAGCCCTCCGCCATATAAGTAGCGTATTGCGCCAGCTCCTGACAAAGACCGGCACCGATGCCCGTTACCATATAATATAATAGGAATTTCTTCGAGCCCCACACATTTTCCATTACCATGCCAAACATCCAAAGCATGAACATATTCATTAGAATGTGCATGTAACCGCCATGCATAAACATATAAGTTACAAGCTGCCAAAGGTGGAAATCGTTGGAAAGGAAAAAGTGAAGACCCAATAAATTGTTAAGGTCGATACCCATTCCACTAAATATAATGTAGGCAACGAAAGCCAGAACATTAAGAATGAGCAGATTTTTTGTTACTGTTGGTATATTGCGCATATATTATACTGTTTGTTTATAGAGATTTGGTGGTCTCCTTAATGTTGTGAATAGCAAAGTCTTTGCCAACTTTTCGTTTCTCAGCAAGCAAGTGTAGGCGAATGACAAACTTTCAGTTGTTTCTGCTTAACGCCTGCAAAAATACTAATTTTTCTGCATTTTTGGTAGAAAATGGCTTAGCGAGGCACTTTTTTTAGGTAAAAGTTTACATTTCTTTGTGATTTTGTTTGTTTTATAAAAGTAAACGATTATATTTGCAGAAATGTTGGAACAATATTTTGTATAATATCAAATAATAATTCAAAAATTATGAACAAAACAGAACTAATCGAGAAAATCGCAGCCGGTGCAGGTTTAAGCAAGGCTGACTCTAAGAAAGCATTAGACGCTATGACTGCAGCTATCAAGGAAGCACTCGTAGCTGGTGATAAAGTTCAGTTGGTAGGTTTCGGTACTTACTCTGTAACAGAACGCCCTGCACACGAAGGTATTAACCCTGCAACAAAGCAGAAAATACAAATTGCAGCTAAGAAAGTTGCTAAGTTCAAGCCAGGTGCTGAACTTGCTGATGCTGTAAATGCATAAAGCATATAGTGTAAGACTAACGATAAAGGCGATACCTTTCAAAAGGTGTCGCCTTTGTTGTTGTTCCAAGTTCAACTAACCATTATGCGAGTTCAGTATAAGAATGACATCAATATATTATTCATTAAGACACTTAAAGAAAGTATTGTTTATGATTTAATAGGCTTATAATCAAAAAGAAGTGAAGTGTCTTCGTCCTGAAATCTTACGCTCAATTCACGCTATCTTATGAACGAAAAGAAGGTAATAAATGTGTAAATATTTTTCACAAGTGAAACTATCACTTAACCATTTGGCATTCAGTGTATTACAAAACCTATTGTTTTGCGTTCCAAAAGCGGCTGTTTTGCACGGTAAAAGCGTAGGTTTTGCATCGCAAAAGAGCCGCTTTCGCAATGTCAAAACGCAGTTATCAATTTTTAAGGGAATTATCTTTACAAAACGAAACAAAAAAAGCTTACTGTTTCATTAGGGAGCTTGCTAAAAGAATATCTACAGGATTGCTTGCCTAACCTGCTTTCTTATGCCGAACTTACGTAACTATTGAGAAACAAAAAAGCGGCTGCTGCACCTTGTTCGTACAGCAAACCGCCATTCTATCTTTTATTTCAACATTTCTGCAAATAACTCGTGAACACGAGTATCGGTGCCCAGTTCAGGGTGGAAAGCCGTAACAAGCTGTTTGCCTTGGCGGGCTGCAACAATGCGTCCGTCTACTTCGGCAAGCACTTCTACGCCTTCGCCTGCTTTTTCAATATACGGTGCACGTATGAAAGTCATTGGAACGGGTTCGGCAATACCTTTCATCGGCGCATCGACAGCAAAGCTTCCCATCTGTCTGCCGTATGCGTTGCGGCAGGTACGAATGTTCATCGTAGCGAAACGGTCGTACGGACTTTTTGCATTTTCCACCTCTTTCGATAGCAGAATAAGTCCTGCGCAAGTGCCATAAACAGGCAAACCGCCTTCGATGTCTTTCTTTATAGGCTCAAACAAGTTCAACTCGTGTAGGAGTTTCAGCATTACGGTGCTTTCTCCGCCAGGAATAATCAGTCCGTCTTTAGGCTTGTTCCAGTCAGCAAGCTGGCGCACTTCAAAGGTTTCGTGCCCCAGTCGCTGCATCATTTTGGCGTGTTCAGCAAATGCTCCTTGTAAGGCTAATATGGCAATCTTCATATTTTGCTCGATTATTTGCCACGTTCTGCCATCAAAATAGCAATCTCGCTTTCGTTGATACCTACCATTGCTTCGCCGAGGTCTTCGCTCAATTCAGCAAGCATCTTAGCATCTTTGTAGTTGGTAACAGCCTGAACGATAGCGCGAGCACGCTTTTCTGGGTTGCCAGACTTGAAGATACCTGAACCAACGAATACACCTTCAGCACCCAACTGCATCATAAGCGCAGCGTCAGCAGGAGTAGCAACACCACCCGCAGCGAAGTTTACAACAGGGAGTTTGCCGTTATCGTGAACATACTTCACAAGTTCGTAAGGCGCACGGAGTTGTTTTGCTGCTTCGTAGAGTTCGTCTTCGCCAAGCGATGTAAGACGGCGCATCTCTGTTTGTATCATACGCATGTGGCGTACAGCCTGAATAATGTCGCCTGTACCCGGTTCGCCCTTTGTGCGAATCATGGTTGCACCTTCTGCAATACGGCGCAACGCCTCGCCAAGGTCTTTTGCTCCACAAACGAAAGGAACATCGAACTTATCCTTATCGATATGGAAAACATCGTCAGCTGGTGAAAGCACCTCGCTCTCGTCGATGTAATCGATTTCAATAGCTTGAAGAATCTGCGCCTCAACAAAATGTCCGATACGCACCTTTGCCATTACAGGAATGCTTACAGCCTCTTGAATGCCACGAATCATCTTAGGGTCGCTCATACGAGACACACCGCCTGCAGCGCGAATATCGGCAGGAATACGCTCCAATGCCATTACCGCACAAGCACCAGCAGCCTCAGCTATGCGAGCTTGTTCAGGGGTTGTAACGTCCATGATAACACCGCCTTTAAGCATCTGTGCCAAGTTGCGGTTCAGTTCTTTTCTATTTTCTTCCATTGTTTTATGTTTTTTATTGTTTTGTTTTTAATTCTCTATATTTTAAATATGGTGGCAAAGGTATGTTTTTTCATCGTATTACCCAAACGCACGTTCCCATATAGCAAACTATTGCCTACGAATAGGAAAAAGGAAAAGGAAGGTTACACAGCGTAGAATGTATCGGTTTAGGGAACAAACCAAACGTACTTTATAGGTCTACTGTGTTCTGTCTGTTCCTTGTTGGTAAGTATACAGAAGACCTGCACTACTCATTCTCGCAGGCAGACGAGGCGTAGTCCGTGTCATTTCTTCTATCATTGCAAAGGGGTACGATGACGTTTTTCTCATTTCACGTCCATCGTACCCCTTGTAAAAATTGTCTATTGGGTTTTATCTACCCATTGTATTATTATAGAAAGGGAATTCCTTGCAAGTTTTCTGCTACACCTCACCACTCCGTACGGTGAGGCGTAGCATTATGTTACATTAGTCCCCAAGAATCAAAAGTTACCAGTTCCGTCATCAAATTCATCTTCAAACCAACCTGGTTTTGCACCTATTCCGCCATCTGGGTCGCCATCTATGATGGGACGCTGGTCGGTTTTTCCGTCACCGTCATTATCAACCTGTGAGAAGCGGAGGAGCATCGACTGTTCTGTATGTACAGTGTAAAGCTCCGTTTGAGGTATTATATATATTCGTTTCATATTCTTCTGTTATTTTACCAATATTTTCTTGTTGTTTACAATGTAGATACCAGCTGGCAGACTGTTGAGGTTTGAAGCATCTGAAGCTACCTTCTGTCCATGCAGATTATAAACGGCTCCGTCGGTACGAAGCTTTCTTGTATCTTGTTCCAATCCCTGTATGGCCGTAACATCTCCCTCAACCTTGCCATCTACGGCAAAGGTAAGCGGTTTGGCAGGGCTTGTACCATTTGCATTGGTGGCAATCCAGCAACGGAATCCCTTTATAGGCAAAGCTGTTTTTGTGTAATACCACTTACCATTGTTTGCTCCCAACACATACGATTGGGCAGGAACTATGGCTGAAGTCTGGTTGATTTGTGTACCACAGAACTGAATATTTCCAGCCTCAGTGGTTGTCCACTTCGGAGTTTCTTTAAATATTTCGTTCGGTATCTTGGGTAATGCCACATTGTTGATAGTGAAATACGGTGCCGAAACAATTAGCTTCGTATTATCGTTGAGAAGTTTCTCATAACTTCCTGTAGCTACATTGGCAGCACGAGTAGACTGCATGATGTAGAGTTGCTCGGGATAGATAACAATATCATCATCTTCGGTAAGGTCTACTGATTCAAAGTCGATGCGTGTAGGAATATTTACGTCCTGTCCTTTCAAGTGTGCCAGTTTAGCATCATCGCCAAAGGCTGTCTTGAATTGTCCTGCCGTAAGAGCAACGGGAAGAGTGATAGAACTCCACAAGCCAGGTTTCATCGTACGCTTCAGAATCAGTGTATAGGCGTTATCCTTAGATATTCCCTGCTTTCTAAGATACTCAAGTGAGGTCTGTCCTTCGTCCAGTACCATATCGTTGTCACCACAATACTGCAATTGGAAGTTATCCCAGCTGGTCCAATCGCAATACTTCGTAGAACCAGTAATCTCGATACCGATGTTCAGTACAGCATTATCCTTAGGTACATAGACGAGAATAGTATTATTGTACTTACCTTTTTCGAACTGTATCCCAGCATTAGCATAAGGACTCACTCGCGGGTTTTTACCTGTTGGGAGATTATCTTCATCATAGAGGCGAAGCAAATCCTCTTTAGTATAGGTAAATTCATGATTGAATTTGTTCAACGGTGCGCTTACATTAGAAATACTAGAATTGTCACCTTGTACCCTTGCAAATAGGCTTGAAACCATATTGCTGCCATGAACTGCATTATAGAACCCATTACAAGAAACCTTATACCAACCTTTCTTGATGGTGGTAACTGCCTGAAAAACTTTCCCGTTAGCGTGAGCATCGTTACCTACGTTGCGGACATTAGCAGTGGTATAGCCTGCATATTCTGCCATATAATAATTGCTTGACACAGCACCATTACCTACATAATATGTATAATCCTTTGAATCTGGCTTAAATTGATAAGCTTTAGGCTTCTCAAAGGTCCAAGTTACTCCATCTGCAACCCATTTCTCAACCGATGTATTACCACGCTCAAAGTTTTGGTCATACACAAGGAAAGTCGCATCGGCAGGTGCTTCATCAGACGCATAAGTAGCCTTAAATGCGTCTTTCAAGTCTTTCTTGGTAATAATTTTCCATTGACAGAACAAGTTAGAATTACCAACATTTTCAGATTTAGGGAATTCTATCTTATTTGTCTTATTTTTTCCATTACTCTTCATCTGAAGACAACGTGTCCCTTTATATCCTTGGTCTTCGTCATTTTTGAAAGAGATATAATATGTCTTGCTGCCTCTTTTAACTTCTTTAAAATCCCAATTAATAATACCGTTGATATGGTGGGCCACATCGCAATAAGGGTTGGGAGTCTTGGTATTATCATAATCTACTCCTCTGTCAACATACACATGGTTGTAATTCATATCCTTATCATAGCCAGGGGTATCCTTTCGGCGACCAAACGCTATCAAGTTTCCTTCAGTAGTGGCAAGTGGCCCTCGCATCCTATAATGATCGCCACTGTATGATATATGCACAGTCATACCCACTTTAAAGCCTACAGCTACTGTTCCCCAGTAGCTACCTGTATTTAGGAATTTACCCGTTCCAACATTGTAAAGATACACCGTACCCAAGTCTTCATCGGGATTATTGGCTACATTACTAATAGGATTTCCATTCCATTGATGTTTCTCATTCTGTCCCTGTGCCCTACTCTTTGTAGGCATAGCTAATAATAAGAATGCCTGCAACAGCAAAAATAAAAGTTTTGTTTGTTTCATAACTAAAATTATATATTTGATTTTTTGAGTTTATAACTCTTTATTTAAAGAAAGAATGAGCAACTGTCGAAGCTGCCTTATATCTGTCCTCGCAACTAAACTTACTTATACGAAAAATTAAGAAGAAAAGTTCATCAAGACTTCTTTTCTTGTTGAAGGTGGCGAAGTATTTCTCGCACACGCACGTACATTAAAATATTTGAATATGGATTTAATCACAATGTATATCAACGAAATATCTGCTCTAACCAAATACAAAATGTTATAGATTGCAGGGAAACTCTATTTCCTTGCAACCCATCTATATCTTTATTATTTAGTGGGAAAAGATACATTCCTAAGTTATTTAACTTCAGAGGCATACGACCTATATATTTACAAATGGGGTACAAAGGTACTTAAATTATCTGTACTTACAAAATAATATTAAAAAGTATTGCACACTTTCTGCGAAAACGATTGCTCATTGAATTACTTACACGTAAAGAAATATTTATTTACGTGTATGGAAATTATTACTTACGTGTAGAAAAATATTTCTTTACGTGTAAGTAATTCTTCAAATTTACGCTTTCGAGGGAGAAGCAAGACATTATCAAGAGAACGTTCATTGCTCACTAAGTTATCCTTGTTCCTTAAAATAAAACAGAACCACTCACTTTGACCGACACCAAGGCTATTTAGGCTCTCTTTTAAAGCTGTGGAAACCAAATAATAGTGTATAAAATGAGGCTGGACTCCATTATCGGAATCCAGCCTTTTTTCGCTTTTGCCTTTGCTGCAAAATATTTTCAGCTCGACAAAAGTAGAGATTGCGAATCAATCAGCAATAATAATTCTTGCTGTTATTATATTGCTTTCTTGATTTATTTTACAACTACTCTTACAACCTTACCGTTCTTGTACTTCACAATATTTACACCCTTCTGTGCTGTGTCAATCTTCTGCCCTGCAAGGTTGTAGCGAGCTACGATTTCGTTATCATTGTCCATGCTTGCATCTTCAATGCCTGAAGTAGTAGTAACTTCAACCATATTGGTTTGATTTACTACAAGTTCGGTTATAGGAGTTGCACTGTTGCCCAACTTAGGAGCTACGAAAGCAACAACGTGCATCTTGCTTGCATTGTACGCAGCAGGAATATCGTAAGTGAATTGCTTGTCGAAGTTGTCGCCACTCCAAGTAATGTTATCACCATTGATGTTTGTCAAGCACTGACGGAATGTGTTGTTGTGAACATAGTTCTTAATCTTTTGTCCCTTATCAATCTGTGGGCTAACGATTCCATCTTCTGTTACATAAACATAAAGTGCATAATCCTTGAGGAAACCACCTGCGTTCTTAACACCAGTACCCTTCACATCAACAACCATTTGGTTGCTTCCGTTTGCGAGTTTGTCTGCCTTTGCAACTATGTCGATATTTACAAATGCAGGGAGATTTTCGTCTGTTTGGTCAAACATATTGCTAAACATTTGAACGCCCTGTTCAAAAGCTGATTCTTTGAAAGCAATTGCTGTTGTAAGTTCACCCTCAATAACAGTTCTGTTAAACGCTGCCATTGGATAGCCATTTGCACCAAGAGCCTTCATTATGGCTATGCTTTGGTTTGTCTGCATAGGGTCTGGGCTACCCATTGGGCCGTGAAGTGCTATCCAAGCCAAGTCTTTGCGCTTCTCTTGCAGTTTCTTCAAGAGTCTTGAACCAGTAGGACACCAAGTACAAGTTACAGCAGTAAATTGTTCTACGAGGTGCTTTTGTCTCTTAAGACCTGTTTCGTAGAGATTTATATCAGCCTCGTAAGCATCGTTCTTGGTGTTGCCTGTAGGTGCAGCACCATCTACTTTTGTAATAGCGAACTTAATCTTGCGTGCGCCTAACTGTACATCTGTTGTAGGAATCTCAACAACATCGGCTTTCATATTGCCATTTACAACGCCTGTTATGGTCTGTTCTTTTATCTGCTTACCATCAATTGATGTTGTCAAAGTGTAAGATTTAATATCTGTTGTACCAAAGTTGCTGACATTTACAGTAAACTTAGAGTTGTTTGCAGCCTTTGTAAACTTGCTGAATGTAACATTGTGGAGAACGATATCCTTTGCTGGATATTCTTTTTCTACTATTGCCTGAATGCAAAGATTGCCATATTTTTCAGAGCCAAACTTATACAATTTGCTGCTACCTTCCATAGCGGCGTATGTAGCTTCAATTGCTCCTTCCTTCAACAAAGAGATTGCGTAACATTCAGGAGAAGACCCTTTCTTCTGTGTATAGGTAAATCCTAACATCACACCTTCTACTTTGCTAAGGTCAAGAGCATAAGGGGTTGAGAAAGTACAATCGTTCCATCCCTTCTTGGTGCTTGCAATTTCCTTTTCAGCCACTACATTATACTCTATATCACCACCCGAAATATTGTAGGTGTATAGCTTTGCGGTTATAGCACCAATACCATCGGCAGGCAGTGCAACACGCATACCAACTACCTTACCTCCATTGAAGTTCTCGGCAATAATCTTGTTAACAGGTGTAAGAAGCGTTATTTTACCTTCATTCTGTGTGAAGCCAACACCCTTCTCGCTATACTCATCGCCACTGTAGTTACCCATATAACGCTGATTAGCAGGCAATTTTGCTCGTATAGCCTTAGCGTTGTTTTGGTACTTTACAGAACTAACCGGTTGAGAGAAGTCGAACTCTTGCTCGGTTACTTTCAAGCTACCGTTCTGTGCAGTAGCTACGATTGCCATTGCAAATGCAACGCAAGATAATAGAATTTTTTTCATCTGTTTTTGGTTTAGTAAATATTTAGTTGTTTAACAATTAGCTTATTCATCTACTTCAGTAATCAATACATTAGATTAACAACAAGTTTATTCATAGTTGCCATATCATAAAACTCACTTAAACCCCATACTGCTATAAAGATAAGATAAATATGATGACCTCGCAAAGATACAAATAAAATGATAAAAACCTATTATTTTAAAAGTTTTTTTTGAAATTTTATCTCCATTAGCGCAAACTACGGCGAAAACAGATGCGTCAACAGATAGGTTTTCAAGCATTTTCCACCACTTAAAAACAACCGAACACGAACAATGGAAATGCAAGATTTATGGAAACTTTCCGTGCTATAGGTATCATATTCTGCCCTCCGAATAGTAACAACCGACGATTCACCTCTTTATATATAGGCAGGCATCGTTCTGTCTTAGCACAAATTCTGCAAATTACTTACACGTAAAGAAATATTTTTCTACATATAAGTAAGAATTTACATAAGCGTAAATAAATATTTCTTTACGTGTAAGTAATTCAGCAGACAAAACGTTTCGGAACACATAACCCACTGTAAAAGAGAGATAAAAGAGCAACATTATGCTATAAAACAAAGCCTTCCATAAAAAAAAGTGTATGCTTCATTGTGCCGTCAAGGTGTATTTACAACGGAAAGCGGGTGTACCAAAACTGTTTGTTCGGTACACCCGCTTCTCCATATATCGCTCTGCGCAACGGCAGGAATTATGCGCCGTGGAAAAGATATTCAGTTTGAATATCCTTTGTAAGCTGCGTGAACAGCTCTTCCTGCAAACGGTCGGCAAGTTCCATACCCTTAGTGAGTATCTTGTCGGAAAATTCCTGCAACATATCTTTCGCACGTAAAGGCTGCGTTTTGTAAATGCGCAGGTATTCTTCTTCCATTTCGCGCTGACGCTGGTCGGTTTCTGCCTCAAACTTCAGATAGGCTTCCTTAATGATTGGTGCGTATTTGTTGTAGTTCACCATACCCAACGTCATCACTTTGCGGAATTTCCAATAAGCCGAATCGACACTCGCCTTGTCGGTACCCTTCGTGTAAGCCTCTGGATAAGAGGTGATGCCTTGATAGAGCGGAAGGAATAAGCCAAGGTCTGCCATACCCATTGCCACATAGTTCACGCAGCCAATGGCTTGTGGAAGTTCGGGACGAACCTGCAAGATGTGGGTCTGCGTGGTGCGGAAAATAGACACTGGGCGGTAAGGTTCCTTAGGGTTGCTGTGCAAATAGGGGTCGTGCTCCGTATTGTCGTAGTGGAAACGGAAAGTGTGGCGCATATCTGCAATGCTGATTGGCTTTTCTGCCTTGGCATAAACGGGGAACGTATTCTTTGTAACGTCGTTCTTTATGCTGGGCGAGAACATTTTCTGCAATCCCCATACACGTGGATAATTGTATGTGGTGTCGAGCTTTATGTCGCGTGCGTAGGCTTCGTGGAAATCGAAATTGCCCTTCTTTGGGTCGTACAATCCGTGCTTCTCGGCAAACTCCAACAGGTCGTTGGAAGCCATATAGTTTTCTGTGTCTAATGGGTCGTATAGGCGGAAACGGCTCTGGTTGCCTGTAACGAAATATTGGTCTTTCGGCATACGGCAAGCCAACCAACGATGACCGCAAGCTGTTTCAAGATACCATATCTCCTTGTTATCGACAAAACCGATGCCAAATCCTTCGGCAATGCCGTGCTTTTCTATCAGCATACCCAAGCGTTCAACACCTTCGCGTGCGGTGCGAATGTAGGGCAGAACAACGTTGAATACGGCATTCTCAGCAATACCGTTCTCTACAAGCGGGTCGTACTTCAACACTTCGTCGCTGCTGAATATGCTTTCCGTAGCACTCATACCTACGCCTGCGGTGTTAAAGCCTGCGCTTCCCCAGTGATTGGGCAGACAATAGGGTGCCAATGCGCTGTAACCCAAAGCCTCCTTGGGGAGTTCGCAGCGGAAAGGACTGTCTTTCGCAACATATTCGGTTGCGCCTTCGGTAGTATCTTCGTAGATTTCGTAGTTCTTTGCCTCCATGGCGTCCCAGTCTTCGGAACGTGCCACCATCATAGAACCGTCGCTTGTCATTTCCTGTCCCACAATCATCGTGGTACATTCTGATGGTAAATTGCTTACCAAAACTTTATTTTCTTTCATAAATATATTTGTTTTAAGATATAACTTATAAGGGCAAATGTAGGCAAAATAATTGGATTGAAGAAAGGCTTTTGCCGATTTATTGTTATTTTACCTAATTGTAGGTAATCGAAATTATATCGGAAGTCTTTACTAAACAAACTTAAAAATAGGAGCTAAATTCAATAATTTACATAATTAACTAAGAAAATCGGGCAGTATCTAAAGAATTCTAATTAAATTTGCAGACAAATTGTATAATTACAGCTCAATGAGAAATAAGATATATTCCCTTATAGCAATGCTGACAATGGCACTTGCGCTGACATCGTGCTTTAGCGAAAACGAGAAGAAACAAGAAACAAGACCGTACGAAACTGCGATTGTTGCCTTCTCGCTTAAAGAAGTAAAATTTCCTCTTGATACGATTACCAAGGCTGGAAAAGACACAACCGTTATCGCTAAATACAAGAAGCTCAACAAGCACAGGTTCTATATTGACCACAACAACGGAACGATTTACAACCCTGACTCGCTGCCTTACGGAGCGAGAGTGAAGGCTGTGATTGCCAGTATCGCAACAAAAAGCGGAGGTATCTTATATTTCAAGTCGCTAACCGACGACAAAGAGACGCTGTACAACCAGAAAGACTCTATTGATTTCTCGAAACCACGCACCGTTACCGTTTATTCGCAAGACGGAAGCCTCCGCCGCACTTACACCATATCGGTGAATGTGCACAAGCAACGCGGCAACGAATTTACGTGGAAAGCATTCAACGACAATGCCGACTTTGCACTGCTTGAGAACGCAAAGATGGTAAACCACGACGGAAAAATCTACGTTTTCGGAAAGAAAGGAAGCCAGACACTCGGCTACTTCACATCAGAAGAAGACGGAAACACGTGGACACAGCTTCCTGCAACCTTTGCAGCAGAGGCTTACAAGAGTGTCATCGTGAACCAAGGTGCCATCTACTTGCTCGACAACGGGCAAATCAAGCGCACCACCAACGGCAAAACATGGGAAACAACAGGCACTGCATCGCTGCAACAGCTTGTTGCTGCAAGTAAGACAGAACTGTACGCGCTTTCTAACAGCAAAACGCTTATGGTATCGAAAGACAACGGTGCCAACTGGACAACAGAGACATTGGACACCGATGCTGCAAAACTGCCTACCGAAGGCGTTGGCTATATGTGCCAGCCATTGGCTGCTAACAGCGAGATAGACAGGGTTGTACTTTTCGGAACGAACGCAACAAGCAGCCATGCCGTAATATGGAACAAGCTCGTAGACTATACAAATGCAGCTACAAACTACAAGTGGTCGTTCGTGGAATCGGGATTAAGCGAGACTTTCCAACTTCCTAAATACAAATTCCTCACTGTTCTCCATTACAACAACAAGGCTATGGCGTTCGGTGTAACTACCGACGGCAAGTTTGCACAGATAAAAGAAAGCAGCAACAGTGGCATTGTTTGGACAGCCAACAAGACTTACGTCTACCCAGCCGCTACACCTTCGGGATATTTTGCTGCAACAGCCGACAGCCAAAACTACATTTGGATTGTCAGCGGAAGCAAAGTTTGGAAAGGCAGAATGAACAGTATGGGGTGGAAAAAGCCTCAAACCGATTTTACAGAATAAAATTTCAAGGGTGGTTGTAAGGTTGTAGAGAGCCTTTCGCAACCAACAAGAATAAAAGCAAAGAAATGAAACGTATCCTCTTTTATATATTGCTCTTCATTGCTTCTGCCCCTGTTCAGGCGCAGGACGGCGAAGAATATAAAATGGAATTGGGTGCGGGAGTAGGGTTGATGGGCTATCTTGGCGACTTCAACAGTTCGCTTACGAAAGACCTTCAGCCTATGGGAACATTATTGGCACGCTATGCTTTCAGTCCTTATATGGGGCTGAAGTTCAACGTTTCGTATGGAAAGATGCAGGGAAAGTCGAGCGATGTAAAGACTTACTATCCTAAGTTTTCAACCAAACCCTACGAATTCAGCAATGCTTTGATAGACGTTGGAGTTGCCTACGAATACAATTTCTGGCCCTACGGCACAGGAAGGGAATACAGAGGAGCACAGCGTTTAACGCCCTCTGTTTCTGTTGGATTAGGCGCAACTTACGTGCAGATAAAAGACGGAGATAGGAAATCGGCTTTTTCGGCAAACCTTCCAATAGGTTTGGGCATCAAGTATAAAATGGGAGAACGCACAAATATCGGATTGGAATGGGTGATGCACTTCTGCCTTTCCGACGAGTTGGACGGACAGAAAGACCCCTACGACATAAAAAGTAGTGGAGCTTTCAAGAACACCGACTGCTATTCTACCCTGCAACTCACCTTCACTTACAGCTTTATGACAAAGTGCCGCACTTGTCATAACGAAGACGAATAGCCGACAGTTGCCCATTTAATTGGTTATAATAAATAAGAAACAATACAATCTTCGCAAGATATGGCAGAAGAATTAGATATGAAACGCATACCACAACACATTGCCATCATTATGGACGGTAACGGTCGTTGGGCTACAGAACGCAACAAGCCACGTTCGTACGGGCATCAAGCGGGAGTAGATACCGTGCGTCGGATTACATCGGAATGTACCCGATTGGGTGTAAAGTACCTTACACTTTACACCTTTTCCACCGAGAATTGGAATCGACCGTCCGACGAGATAGCTGCACTTATGGGACTTGTACTGACTTCTCTCGAAGACGAAATCTTTATGAAGAACAATGTACGCTTCCAAGTTATTGGCGACATCGACCGCCTTCCTGCAGCAGTAGCAGGCAAACTCCGCGAAACCATTGAGCATACGGCAAACAACGATACTATGACAATGGTGGTTGCGCTAAGCTATTCTGCACGTTGGGAACTTACAGAAGCCACAAAACAGATAGCAGCAAAGGTTCAAAAGGGAGAATTAAGTATAGATGACATCGACGAAAATTCCATTAACAATAGTCTTTGCACAAGCTTTATGCCCGACCCTGACCTACTTATCAGGACGGGAGGAGAGTTCCGCATATCCAATTATCTGCTTTGGCAGTTAGCTTATTCGGAACTATATTTCTGCGATACCTATTGGCCAGACTTTTCTGAAGCCGACTTGCACAAGGCAATAGCCGACTATCAGGGACGTCAGCGTCGTTTTGGAAAGACAGAGAAACAAATAGAAACAGAACAAGAAAATAAAAAAGATACGCTATAAATGAGTAATACGAAAAAGGTCTTGATACTCTTGGCTGCAATTTTCAGCTTCAGCTTGCAGATGAAAGCGCAAGAGAAAATTGTAAAACCAGCTATTTCATACGCTACCAACCCACAACAGTATAAGTTAGCAGGCATTTCTGTATCGGGAGTGGAGGGCTACGAAGACTATGTTCTTGTGGGAATCTCAGGATTAACCATAGGACAATACATCGAAATCCCAGGTACAGCCATCACAAACGCAGTGAAACGCTATTGGAAACATGGTTTATTTTCCGAGGTTTCAATAGCTGTGGATTCCTTGGTGGGCGAAAAAGCATACCTACACATATACTTACAAACGCGTCCGCGCATTTCCAGCATCAACTATCTTGGGCTAAAGAAAAGCGAACGTGAAGATATGGATCAGAAGTTGGGTATTATAAAAGGTGGACAGATAACACCTAACATGATAGACCGTGCAAGAATCCTCGCCAAAAAGTATTTTGACGATAAGGGATACAAAGATGCTACCGTGCAAATACGCCAGCGCGACGACGTTACGGCAAAGAATCAAGTCATTCTTGATATAGAAGTAGACAAGAAAGAAAAGAAAAAGGTTCGCCACATTATTATAGATGGTAACGAACAACTGCACGACAAGAAGATAAAAGGTTCGTTATTTAAGAAGGGTGCCTTCGCTAAGACAAACGAAGCAGGCAAGTTATCGACCCTTTTAAAGGCAAAGAAGTTCACTCCTGAACGTTGGGAGGAAGACAAGAAGCACCTTATTGAAAAGTATTACGAGCATGGTTTCCGCGATGCAACTATCTTGAAGGACAGCATTTGGAACGAAGACGACAAGCACGTGAATGTGTATGTGAAGGTAGACGAAGGCAAGAAGTACTACATTCGCAACATCAACTGGGTGGGAAATACAATTTATACCACTGATTATCTTAATTCGTTGCTCGATATGAAGAAAGGCGACGTCTACAATCAGAAGTTCCTTAACAAGCGATTAACGGAGGACGAATCGTCGGTTGGTAACCAATATTGGGACCACGGTTACCTCTTTTACAACTTGCAACCTACAGAAATTAACATTGTCGGCGACTCCGTAGACCTTGAAATGCGTATCTACGAAGGTCAGCAAGCACGCATCAAGCGTGTCCGTATCAACGGTAACGACCGCATTTACGAGAATGTTGTCCGCCGCGAATTGCGCACAAAGCCAGGCGACCTCTTCTCTAAAGCAGCCTTAATGCGTACTGCCCGCGACTTGGCATCTATGGGACACTTCGACCCAGAATCGGTTAATCCAGAGCCAAAAGCCAACTATGAAGATGGTACAGTAGACATTAACTGGAACTTAAAACAGAAGTCTAACGACCAAATACAGTTACAGTTAGGTTGGGGACAGATGGGGCCGCTGCTGCAATTGGGCTTAAAACTGAACAACTTCTCTATTGCAAACCTGCTCAAAAAGAACAAGGAACACAGAGGATTCCTGCCTATTGGTGACGGCGAAACAATGTCGTTGAATGCCCAAACCAACGGTAAATACTACCAGTCTTACGGTTTGCAATACGCCACAAACTGGTTTGGGGGCAAGCGTCCTATTCAGTTTACGCTCGGTGCGAACTTCTCTAAGTCTACCGATGTGAACACAAGCTACTACAGCCGTAGCTATATGCAGAACTACTACAACTATATGTACGGCGTAGGAAATTACAATTACAACAACTACGAGAACTATCTCGACCCCGACAAGTACATTCAAATCTGGGGATTCTATGCTGGTTGGGGTAAGCGACTAAGATGGCCAGACGACTATTTCCAGCTCTCTGTTCAGCTTTCTTATCAACGCTACATCTTGAAGAACTGGCGTTACTTCCTTATAATGTCGAACGGTACAGCCAACAACTTGAGCTTAAACATTTCGCTCAATCGTAGTTCTACCGACAACCAGCTATACCCACGCACGGGTTCAGAGTTCTCTGCATCACTCTCAATTACACCGCCTTGGTCTAAGTTCGACAAAAAGGACTACAAGAACCTTGCCAACGACCGCTTCTCAGCTACTTATCAACAAGAGCAACAAGAGAAATACCGTTGGGTGGAATACCACAAATGGAAGTTCAAGGCACGCACCTTTACAGCCCTCAGCAGTGGCAGCAAGTGCTTCGTGTTGATGACTCGTGTGGAATTTGGATTGTTGGGAAGCTACAACCGCTATAAGAAAAGTCCGTTTGAAACCTTCTATATGGGTGGCGACGGTATGAGCGGATACTCTTCAAGCTACGCGCAAGAAACCATTGGTCTGCGCGGTTACGACAACGGTCAGCTCACACAGCGCGGCGAAGGCTATGCTTACGACCGCATGACGCTCGAACTCCGCTATCCGTTCCTCTTGGGTAACACCACCGTTTATGGTCTTGGATTCGTAGAAGCAGGTAATGCGTGGACGGAAACGTCGAAGTTCAATCCATTCGATATGAAGCGTTCAGCAGGTTTAGGTGTGCGTATCTACCTCCCAATGGTGGGTATGATGGGTATCGACTGGGCTTACGGCTTCGACAAAGTCTTTGGAAAGAAGGGCGGAAGCCAGTTCCACTTCGTATTGGGACAAGAGTTCTAACAACTTAACAATGCCACCTCCATACAGGTGGCATACAGAAATAACAAGAAGAGATATTGACAATGAAAAAGTTAATCGCATCATGCTTGGTAGCTGTTTTTGCTATAACAGCCCATGCACAGAAGTTCGCACTCCTCGATATGGAGTATGTGCTTAGCAACGTTCCTGCCTACGAGCGTGCCAACGAGCAGTTGAACCAAGTCAGCAAGAAGTGGCAAGCAGAGGTGGAAGCCCTCAACACGGAGGCAGCCACGATGTATAAGAACTATCAGAACGAAGTTGTATTCCTCTCACAAGAGCAGAAAAAGAAGAAGCAAGAGGCTATCATGACAAAGGAGAAGCAAGCTGCCGACCTGAAGCGCAAGTACTTTGGCCCTGAAGGCGAGCTATTCAAGAAGCGCACCAGCCTCATCACTCCTATTCAAGACGAAATATACAACGCCGTCAAAGACATTGCCGACCAACGCGGCTACAGCCTCATCATCGACCGTTCGAGCAGTACTGCAGGCATCATCTACGGTTCGCCAAAGGTTGATATCAGCAACGAAGTATTGCAAAAGTTAGGCTACGGCAACCAATAACCACTATGGCTGCAAAGCCGTAGGACAAGAAATAGATAATAACAAACAGACAATTACAAACATTTAAAACAATAGAAAGAAAAATGAAAAAGCTTATTTTAATGTTGATGCTCTGTGCTCCTATGAGTTTGTTTGCACAGAAGTTCGGTCATCTCGATTCTCAGGCACTCTTGCAATCATTGCCAGAAGCTACCAACGTGCAGAAAGAACTTGAAGCTAAAGGCAAGGAATACGAGAAACAGCTCACCGATATGCAAGCAGAATTGCAGCGCAAGGCAGAGGAGTACGACAAGACCAAGAGTACAATGAACGCCACAAAGCAGGCTGAAACCGAGAAGGCACTTCAGGATATGTACACCAAGATTCAGCAAACTGCACAAGACAACCAAAAGGCTTTCAACGAACAGCAGCAGCAAAAGCTCGGTCCAGTACTCGACAAGGTACGCAGTGCCATCGAAACAGTAGCAAAGAATGGCGGCTATGTCTATATTATGGAGAAGGCAGCAGGCCAACCTCTCTACGTAAACGAAGCTATCAGCAAGGACATCACTGCTGAAGTGAAGGCACAACTTGCCAAGATGAAGTAACAGAAAACGAAGCTCGGAGTGGCTCTAACAGCCATTCCCAACAATCCTAAGGGCGGGTGTCTTTCCCCCGTTAGCATTTCCTAACGCTGCAAAAGCGAACGGAAAGAGTAAGACCACCGCAAGAACAAACTTGTTGCGGTGGTCTTTTTTCATTTATCCCTATAAGGATTAAAACTGATATATTATGATGAAGAAAACTTTCTTACTCCTCCTTCTTGCAGCCTTACCGCTTATGGTGAGCGCACAAAACGCAATGAAGTTTGCCTACTTCAACTACAACGAAGTATTGAAAGCTATGCCCGAATATGCCGCAGCCACACACAAAGTCGATGAGCTACGGGCAAAATTCGATGCAGAAACAAAGCGTTCGGAAAACGATTTCCACACCAAATACGAGGACTTCCTTGAAGGTCAGCGCAACTTTGCACCCTCAATACTGAAGAAACGCCAAGCCGAATTGCAGGAAATATTAGACAAGAACATTGCCTTCAAGAAGGAAGCCGACCGCCTGATAGAGCAAGTCGAGCAGCAGGTGTACGCTCCCGTGCACGCCAAACTGAAAAAAACGATTGCCAAAATGGCGCAGGAAAGCGGCTACGCCTTCGTTCTCAACGCCGACAACAACGCTCTGCCATACGTGAACAATATGGTTGGCGAAGACATTACAACAGCTTTGAAAACAGCTTTACAATAAGTCTATGAACAATTTGCCACCACAAGCAGCAGGTCCAATAGGTGTCTTCGATTCGGGATATGGCGGTCTGACCATTCTGAAAGCCATTCGCGAACTGTTGCCACAATACGATTATGTTTATCTCGGCGACAATGCACGCGCGCCGTATGGCTCTCGTTCGTTCGATGTAGTCTACCAGTTCACGCGCCAAGCCGTGCTGAAACTCTTCGATATGGGTTGCCAATTGGTAATACTCGGTTGCAATACAGCGTCGGCAAAAGCCCTTCGCAGCATTCAACAGAACGATTTGCCCAACATCGACCCGCTCCGCCGTGTGCTCGGAGTTATCCGTCCTACCGCCGAAGTAGCAGGCAAACTCACCGAAACCAAGCACATCGGCATTCTCGCCACGCCAGGAACCATTAAAAGCGAAAGCTACAATATGGAGATAAACAAGCTGTGGCCCGACCTAAGTGTTACGGGGGTGGCTTGTCCGCTGTGGGTACCCATCGTTGAAAACAACGAGGCAGAAGGTGCAGGTGCCGACTATTTCGTGAAGAAACGCATCGACCACATCTTGTGGTTAGACCCCGACATCGACACACTCATACTGGGTTGCACCCACTACCCCATTCTTATGCCGAAGATAAAACAATACGTTCCCGACGGCATACAAATCGTATCGCAAGGCGAATATGTTGCCGACAGTCTGAAAGACTATCTTGCCCGCCACACCGATATGGACGACCGCTGCACCAAAGACGGAACAGTGCGCTACTACACCACCGAGAACGCCGACAAGTTCAAGGAGGCAGCACGCATATTCTGGGCAGAAAATATGAACGTAGAACACATAGATTTAGAGTGATAGCTGCATTTAGCTATCACTTTTTTTATGCCGCTGAAACAGAAAACAACAAAATACAGATTCTTCCAACAACATTTTTAAAGAGCTGTTATTGCCGTTCTCCCATACTCAAAACACAGTAATATTTCTCATTGTATAAGCTGGAGAAAGGCGGAAAACGTGTAAAGATTTATTACAAGCACAACTATCGTGTAACCACCTTGTTATCAACACTTTGCAAAACCTATTGTTTTGCATTCCAAAAGCGGCTATTTTGCACGGTAAAAGCGTAGGTTTTGCAGCGCAAAACAGCCGCTTTCGCAACGCCAAAACGAAATTACCGTTTTTCAACGAAATTATCTTTACAAAATCAAAGCGATTTCCTTGTAAAACCACCTTATATTCGCTGCAAATATGCGGAAGGGTTGTAGGGGCGGAATTCATTCCGTTCCTCATTGCCACGTTGCTGCTATCTTGGTGTTAGGAACGTGATAAAGCACGCCCCTAACTGCCATTGGTGATTGGCAAGCAATACGCTGCAATCGCCCAAAAAACTATATTACTTACGACCGAAGTCGGCAGGAATTTCTCCCCACTCTTTTGTTTCCCACTTTATAATGGGCGTGGTTACGATGTGGGTGCGCAACCACTGCTCTGCCCGTGCTATGATATTGTGTAGCTCGGCGGTCTTTTCGTTATGCTCCAAAGTGGTTTTACACTTCTTTTTGTTCACCCACAAGATGGCATTGTACGAGTCGCTGTAGACAACCTTGTCCTTAATGCCTTGCTTTTCCATTAATGCCAGTGCGTGAACAATTGCCAGAAATTCGCCAATGTTGTTCGTTCCCATCGTCGGACCGAAATGAAAGATGCGCTGCCCCGTAGCAAGGTCAATGCATTGGTACTCCATTGGTCCCGGATTTCCCGAACACGCAGCATCTACCGCCCACGCATTTGCCTTTACACACAAGGGTAAAGGCAACACGGTATCGTGTCTGTTCTCGGGTGGGTTTTGTAGTTTCATCGGCTTATATATAATAATGTGTAAAACAAATGGTCGCGGCAACGTTACGTTTTCAGTCCTGACAGGGGCAGAAGAAGGCTTTATAAGCCCTTGGTATCGAACCCTTCAGCTTGCAATTCTTCAACAACGCTTTGTCCTATTGCTACTCCTACTTGCTGCCCCGCCTGATAAAGGTCGTTTATTAACGAAGGATTTGTTCTTGCTACTTTACGTCCTAAGTTGGTTTCATAAAAGGCAATGTACCCCTTTATATCTTCTAACGTAAAGTAACGATTGTAAATCGGCGCATAAAATTCTATCATTCTTTTAAGAAAAATCTCTTGATACTTGGACTCTATCTTGGCAAACACATCGTTAGGAACGCCTTTCAGCATTTCTCTAAGATTGCTCATAATAATTGGAAATTGTGCCTTCACTGTAGTTTTGGCACCCGATACCTCCATTAACTTATCCACGGCATTGATGTATTCCATATCAATACCTTTTGGAGTATCTATGCTTTTGGGTGCTTCTACTCCTTTTGGAGCCTCTACTTTCTTTGATGTTTTTACTTCTTTCAAAGCCCCTGCCTCTTTCGATGTTTCTGCTTTTTGCGTTTTCAAATTGCAAGAAAAGGCTGCAAAAGAAACGAGAAGAAGGGTTAAAAATACTTTTTTCATAATTTCGCTATTGTTGTTTAGTGTGATAATAAATGGTTTTCAGTGTTTTTAAAGCCAGCATATTAATAGAGATTTCCCTCTCAGAAACGAGAGGGAAATAGAGATATGTTACATACGTTCTGGCACTTCGATGCCCAAAAGCTCCATACCGTTCTTGATTACTTTGGCTACATTCTGTGCCAAGACAAGGCGTGTGGTCTTTTCGTCTTCGGTGTCTGGGTTCAGAATACTGTAATCGTGGTAGAACTGGTTGAACTCTTTTGTAAGTTCGTAGCAGTAGTTCGCAATGCCGCTCGGGCTGTAATCGACGCCTGCCTGTGCTACGGCTGCACCAAAATCGTTCATCTTCTGAATGAGCGCAATCTCCTTTTCGTTAATCGGAGCATTGTCGGCAACTGCCGTTGGAATAGCGATGCCTTGTGCAGCAGCCTTGCGGAGAATGCTGCGAATACGTGCGTAGGTATATTGAATGAACGGACCAGTGTTACCGTTGAAGTCGATTGATTCCTCTGGATTGAAGAGCATATTCTTTCGTGCATCTACTTTCAGAATGAAATACTTCAGCGCACCCAGACCCACGATACGTGCAATTTCGTTCTTTTCCGCCTCAGTAATGCCTTCCAACTTGTTCACTTTGTCCTCGCTAAGCGCACGGGCGGTCTGTATCATCGAAGCTATAAGGTCGTCGGCATCTACCACTGTGCCCTCGCGGCTCTTCATCTTGCCGTTTGGAAGTTCCACCATACCGTAAGAGAAGTGCACCAAATCCTTGCCCCACTTGAAGCCGAGGCGGTCTAAAAGAATGGAAAGCACTTGGAAATGGTAGTTCTGTTCGTTGCCTACGACGTAAATCATCTTGTCGATAGGATAGTCCTTGAAACGCATTTCGGCAGTTCCGATGTCCTGTGTCATATACACCGACGTGCCGTCGCTTCTCAAAAGCAGCTTTTGGTCTAAGCCCTCGTTAGTCAGGTCAGCCCATACAGAGTTGTCGTCCTTGCGCACGAACAAGCCTTTCGACAAACCTTCTTCCACCTTTTTCTTTCCTTCAAGGTAGGTTTTGCTTTCATAATATATCTTGTCGAAGCCTACACCGAGTGCCTTATAGGTTTCGTCGAAGCCTGCATATACCCAGTTGTTCATCTTCTCCCATAGCGCACGCACCTCTGGGTCGTTTGCTTCCCACTTCACGAGCATGGCGCGCGCCTCCTTCATCAGTGCCGATTCTTGTTCAGCCTTCGCCTTTGCAGCCTCGTCGTCCAAGCCTTCGCCCTTGAATTGAGCCGTAAGCGCAGCGAGTTCTTCGCGATAATGCTTGTCGAACGCTACATAGAAATCGCCGATAAGGTGGTCGCCCTTCTTGCCTGCCTGCTCTGGTGTGATGCCGTTGCCCCACTTCTGCCACGCAAGCATCGACTTACAGATGTGAATACCGCGGTCGTTCACGATGTTGGTCTTCACCACTTTGTAGCCGTTAGCCTCCATAATCTTCGACAACGACCAGCCTAATAGGTTGTTGCGCACGTGCCCCAAGTGGAGTGGCTTGTTGGTGTTGGGCGACGAATACTCCACCATGGCGAGCGGACTGTCTGCCGTTACTTGCTGTTCGCCAAACTTCTCGTTGGCGTGAATATCGTTAAGAAGTCCTATCCACGCTGCAGGAGCAATGACAAGGTTCAAGAAACCCTTTACAACATTGAAGTCGGCAATCGCCTTGCAGTTTGCTTTCAGATATTCGCCCACCTCCTGTGCCGTTGCTTCTGGGCTTTTTCGAGAAGTCTTCAGCAATGGGAAAGTTACCAACGTAAGGTTTCCTTCAAAGTTTGCCTTTGTCTTTTGCAACTGTATCATCTGTGCTGGAATCTCTGCACCGTACAGTTCTTTTACGGCTGCCAATGCCGCAGCGGTTATCTGGTCTTCTATCTTCATATCGCTTGTTTATTTATATTTGGGTGCAAAGGTACTAAAAACTTTGTAACTTTTGGCAACCAACACCTTATATATAATAAGCCGTATTCTAAAAAATCCAATACAGTTACAAAGTATATCTGCTGAATTTGGTTCACGAAAGGAAAGGTCTGGCAAATTATTTACACGTAAATAAATATTTTTCTACACGTAAGTAAGAATTTCTTTACACGTAAATAAATATTTCTCTACGTGCTGAAAATTCGGCAGTGTGCGTAAATAACCGAAAAAAGGTTGGAAACCGAACGAGGATTCCAACCTTTATCGTATAGCTATAATGCGCTGTCGGAGTTTCTGCAAGGCTATTCCAACAGCTTGCTTATTTCGCTTTGCACCTTTTCGGCAGGCACTACGTGCAGCCCACTCTTGTCTAATTCTACCAACAAATCGGCAATGCGGAGGGCTAATTCCAAATCGTGTGTGGAAAGAAACACCACCTTGTCGGTTTCCTTTGCCAAGCGATGGAGCAGCTGCAGCATTTCCACCTTCGACGGAAAGTCCAAGAACGACGTGGGCTCGTCTAACAAAATGATGGGCGTTTGCTGCGCCAACGCTTTCGCAATCATTACTTTCTGTCGTTCGCCGTCGGACAGTGTCTGCACCATTCTGTCTTTCAGATGATTGATACCCACCATATTGATGGCTTCAGCCACAATTTCTCGGTCGTCGGCGTTGAGTTTTCCCCAGAAGCCCGTGTAGGGCATACGCCCCATTCCCACCATTTCGGCAACGCTAAGGTTCTGCACATCAGTCTTGTAGGTGAGCACGATGCTGATGTATTTCGCACGTTCGCGCTGCGAAAGCAAGTCGATGTCGCGCCCATCGAGCAGAAGCCGTCCGCCGAGTTTGGGCAGAAAACCTGTCAAGGTCTTCAGCAAGGTAGACTTGCCGATGCCGTTCGAACCTATCAGACAGGTAAGCTCGCCACTCTTTATTTCTACATTGATGTCGGTTACTACGGGCGAAAAGCCTTTGTAGCCCACCGATAGCTGTTCAAGCGTTATTTTCATTGGCTCAAGAAACGTTACGATTGGTTTGCCTACTCGTGCAAGATGCTGTGCAACTTGGCTATTTTCGTCTTTCTTTCAATCGAGTAAACGCTTTGCTTTTCGTCTACGTATGCAAACAACAGATAGGCTTTTTCGAGCAACATATTGCGCAAAGGGTTTGTTTTGTAGCTGCCTTCGGCATATAGAAGTTCAGCCACCATTTCCAAACGGTCTATTCTTTCCTCGTCGTTCCATTCGTTTGCAGCATAACCGATTAGCTCGTCCACGCTCATATTGCGCACGAGCGTGTAGTCGCCAACATATTGGCGATACAGTTCTCGCAGGCTGTCGTCGCGCTCGTCTTCCTTTTTCTTCAACATAACGGCAAGCGCGGCTGCAAACTCTTCTATCAATCGAATGAAATAATCCTGTCGTATCATAACTTTATCTGTAAAAGCATAAACTTACGACAAAGGTAATAAAAGTTTTAAGAACTGAAAGTAGTTCCTCTCGGTTTTGTTTATACGACGTATATTTGGCTTACTGAAAAACGAATGCAAATGCGCCTACGCAGAAACAACAGTGGCGGTTGAAACTGAAAAAACAATCGTTTTATCTACATTTTAACATTAATCTTATGCAATTTGTGCGTAAAAAAGCTATCTTTGTAGCAATTTCAATGATTATCAACACGCAAAACAGACTTTTAGAATATAGATTATGAGTGCGATTATTGCTATTATACCAATTGTCTTGCTCTTCGTTCTGATGTTAGGATTGAAGATGGCAGGACACAAGAGTGCGTTCTTTACGTTGCTTGTTACCATTGCGCTGGCACTTTTCGTTGCCCCTGCTATGGGCTTTGTGCCGAAAGACTTCACGTTTGCGGGCGTGGGCTGGGCTGTTGTGGAAGGCGTGCTGAAAGCGGTGTTCCCTATTCTCATCATCATCTTGATGGCGATTTTCAGTTACAACGTATTGGTGGAGAGCAAGGAAATTGAAGTGATAAAGAACCAGTTTACATCTTTTTCCGACGACAAGGGCGTAACGGTGCTTATGCTCGTGTGGGGCTTTGGCGGACTGCTTGAAGGTATGGCAGGCTTCGGAACGGCGGTTGCCATTCCTGCAGCTATTCTTATTTCGTTAGGCTACAAGCCTGTATTCTCGGCTCTTGTGGCTCTGATAGCCAACACGGTGCCTACGGGATTTGGTGCCGTGGGCGTTCCTGTGATTACGCTTTGCAACGAGGTGGCAGCAGGAGGCGTGGCTTCGCCCGAACTCATACGCGAGGTTTCGACTTACTGCGTGGTGCAGCTTTCGCCGTTGTTCATCATCTTGCCATTCATTATTCTGACGCTTACAAACCGCAGCCGAAGTGCCATTGGGCGCAATTTGCTTATTTCGCTGTGGGTGGGCGGTATCTCGCTGGCTACGCAATATGTTGTTGCAATGTTCCTCGGAGCCGAAACGCCTGCCATTATCGGCAGTGTGGCAGCCATCATAGCCTTGCTGGTTTACAGCAAACTCTTTGCACCGAAGAAGGATAATGGCAACGTGAAGCACTACACGGCAACCGAAACCTTCCGTGCATGGAGCGTTTACTTCTTCATATTGCTGTTCATCTTGCTGTCGGGGCCATTGTTTCCCGACATCAACAGCTTCCTGAAGTCGCACCTTGTATCGCGTGTGGCATTGCCTATCTATGCCGACGGCACTACTTTCAACTTCGGTTGGATTAGCAACGCAGGACTTATGCTGCTCTTGGGTACCGTAATTGGCGGACTGATACAGGGCGTGTCGCCTCGCAGACTTTTGGTTATCTTGGCTCGTACTACGGTAAACCTGCGCAAAACCGTCATTACCATCATCAGTTTGGTTTCTTTGGCATCGGTAATGAACTATGCGGGTATGATAGTTGTCATTGCTTCAGCCCTCGCAGCGGTTACGGGGCAGCTCTATCCTGTATTTGCGCCGCTCATCGGGGCTATCGGAACGTTTGTAACGGGCAGCGACACATCGTCCAACATCTTGTTTGCCAAACTGCAAGCCAACGTTGCCCACCAACTGAATTACAGCAATTCGGACTGGCTTGTGGCAGCAAACACCACGGGAGCAACGGGCGGTAAGATGATTTCGCCGCAGAGCATAGCAATTGCAACAGCCGCCTGCGATATGCAGGGACGCGACGGCGAGATTTTGAAGGCAGCTATTCCGTATGCCATTGCATACATTGCTATAGGCGGGTTGATGGTGCTTTTGGCTGCCTGACACACACCAGAAGCGCATTATACACGCCGACACGATAACACGGAAAAGAGACAGACATCAGTCTTTTTCAAATATGACGTCATATTCGCGCAAATATGACGTCATATTTGGCAGAAAATGACGTCATATTTTTCTGAGCATCTACTTTGCAAGATGTTTTTAAGGTTTATACTATAATAAGTAATGTGTAAATACTTGCTATTCTGCCAACAAATACGTACCTTTGCACGCTGAAAAAACAAGAAGGAAAGTTAATGAAAAAACTCTATATAGAGACATACGGCTGCCAGATGAATGTGGCAGACTCGGAAGTTGTTGCTTCCGTTATGAAGATGGCAGGATACGATGTGTGTGAGAACGAAGACGAAGCTGACGCTATTTTCCTCAATACTTGCTCCATACGAGAGAACGCAGAAAACAAGATTTACAACCGTTTGGAAACTCTTTACGCCGAAAAGAAGAAAGGCAGAGAGGTAATTCTCGGCGTATTGGGCTGCATGGCAGAGCGTGTTCGCAAGGATTTGATTGACAATCACCACGCCAATCTTGTATGCGGACCCGACTCGTATCTGAACTTGCCCGAGATGATAGCACGCTGCGAGAATGGACACAACGCAATGGACGTAGACCTTTCTACCACCGAAACCTACCGCGACATCGTGCCACAGCGCATTGGCGGCAATCGTGTATCGGGCTTCGTGAGCATTATGCGTGGCTGCAACAACTTCTGCCACTATTGCATCGTGCCGTTTACACGAGGCAGGGAACGCTCGCGCGACGTGGAAAGCATATTGCGTGAGGTGAAAGACTTGCACGACAGAGGTTTCAAGGAGGTTACACTGTTAGGTCAGAACGTAAATTCCTACGGACTACTGCCAAACGGAAAACGCCCAGAAAACGGAACATCGTTTGCCGAACTGCTGCGCAAGGTGGCACAAAGCGTGCCCGATATGCGTGTGCGCTTCTCTACTTCCAATCCCGAAGATATGACGGAGGATATTCTGTACGCAGTAGCCGATGAGCCAAACCTTTGCAACCATATCCATTTCCCTGCACAAAGCGGCAGCAACACCGTGCTGAAGAATATGAACCGCAAGTACACTCGTGAAGACTACTTGGAGAAAGTGGCAGCCATTCGCCGAATTATTCCGAACTGCGGACTCACAACCGACATCTTTGTGGGCTATCACAACGAAACGTTGGAAGACCAAGAGCTCACACTATCGCTGGTTCGGGAATGTCAATTCGACTCTGCCTTTATGTTCAAATATTCAGAACGTCCCGGAACCTACGCAGCAAAGCACTTGCCCGACAACATTTCGGAAGAGGAAAAAGTACGCCGTCTGAATGAACTCATAAAACTTCAGACCGAGATTTCGGCTATCCAGAACAAGAAAGACGAAGGAAAAGAGTTCGATGTGCTGATTGAACGCTTCAGCAAACGCAGCCGCGAGCAGCTTATGGGACGCACCGAGCAGAACAAAGCCGTTATTATTCCACGCGGCAACCACCATATAGGCGACACCGTACGGGTGCGCATAACAGGCTCAAGTTCGGCTACGCTCATTGGAGAAGTAGTGGAATAAGGTTGCAGGTCTTCACTTAAACGTATAACTTTGTAAGTTATGAAAGAATTTCTCCAAATATTGCGCAGGTTTGTTCCACCTTATAAGAAGTATCTTGTATGGTCGGTTACCTTCAATATCCTGTCTGCTTTACTGAACATTTTCTCGTTTGCAGCACTCATTCCGTTGCTCCAGATACTGTTCAAAGTAAACACAGGCATCAAGGCAACGCAGGTTATGGCGTGGAGCGACGGCTCTTTTAAAGATGTTTTGGCAAACAATGCCGACTACTACACGCAGATGTTCATCGCAGATTGGGGACCAACGACCACATTGCTTATTATCGGCTTGATAATGGGCTTTATGACTTTCCTGAAAACAGGAGCCTATTTCCTGTCTTCAGCTTCCATTATTCCAGTCAGAACGGGTGTAGTCCGCGACATTCGCAATCAGCTTTACCAAAAGATAACATCGCTTTCGCTTGGCTTTTTCAGCGAAGAGAGAAAGGGAGATATTATTGCAAGAATGAGCGGCGATGTGCAGGAGGTAGACACTTCCGTAATGTCTTCACTCGATTTGCTGTTCAAAAATCCAATCCTCGTATTGATTTACTTCATTACTTTGATGGTTATTTCGTGGCAGCTGACGATTTTTACCTTGCTTTTCGTTCCTCTCTTTGCCTCGTTTATGGGCATTGTGGGCAGGAAATTAAAGCAAAGCAGCATTACGGCACAAGCCCTTTGGAGCGATACGATGAGCCAAGTAGAAGAGACTTTGGGCGGTTTGCGCATCATCAAAGCTTTCTGTGCGGAGGGTATGATGAACCAAAGGTTTCATAAAATAAACTCTATGTACCGCAACGACATTATGCGCGTGAACATTCGACAGCAGATGGCGCACCCCATGAGCGAATTTCTTGGCACCATTATGATTATCGTTGTGCTGTGGTTTGGCGGTACGCTCGTATTGGGAGAGTCTCCTGTCATCAGTGGTCCTACCTTTATTTACTATCTTGTTATTCTGTATAGCATTCTCAATCCGCTGAAAGAAATATCAAAAGCGGGCTATAACATCGCAAAAGGATTGGCTTCAATGGAGCGAATCGATAAGATATTGATGGCAGAAAATACAATAAAAGAAGTGGAAGAACCGAAGCATATTGAGGTTTTCAACCACCAAATAGAGTTCCGTAACGTCAGTTTTGCATACGATACGATTACAAAAGAAGACGGCACAACAGAACCAAAGTGGGTTTTGCGTAACATTAATTTGATTATTCCGAAAGGCAAAACCATTGCACTTGTTGGACAAAGTGGTAGCGGAAAGTCTACATTGCTCGACCTTATTCCTCGCTATTACGATGTGCAAGAAGGCGAAATACTGATTGACGGCATCAATATAAAAGAACTTGGACTGCACGATTTGCGCCACCTTATCGGCAATGTGAACCAAGAAGCCATTCTTTTTAACGATACATTCAAGAACAACATCTCTTTCGGAGTGGCAGCTGACGACAACGGAATCGTTGAAGCTGCGAAGATTGCAAACGCCCACGACTTTATCTCGCAGACCGAAAAAGGCTACGAAACAAACATTGGCGACCGTGGTGGTAGGCTGTCAGGCGGACAGCGGCAGCGTGTCAGCATTGCCCGCGCCATTCTAAAGAATCCCCCTATCCTTATTCTTGACGAGGCAACGTCGGCTCTCGACACCGAAAGCGAACGCCTGGTGCAAGACGCACTCTACAAATTAATGAAGACGCGCACGACAATTGCAGTGGCACACCGCCTTTCAACCATTAAAAACTCCGACGAAATATGCGTTATGCACGAAGGTGAAATCGTGGAAAGAGGTACACACGACGAGTTAATGCAGCTTAACGGATATTACAAGAAGCTGCACGATATGCAAGAAATATAATTCAATGACAGCATCAAACAAGAAAAGTATGCCAACACGACATTTACAACCATTGTTCTCTTTGGTTGCAAATGTCGTGTTGGCATATTTGGTTTATTTCCTTGCCCGCGTGGCTTACCTGCTTGAAAACTATTCTTTCTTCAAAGAGGGGCTGAACTTTGGGCATTTGATGAGAATGTTCCGAGGCGGCTTAATGTTCGACACCACAGCCCTTGTGTACAGCAATGCGCTATACATTCTGCTGATGCTGTTCCCGCTTTGGCTAAAAGAAACAGACGCTTATCATCGTTTCTGCCGTTGGTTGTTCGTTGTCGTGAATGCCATTGGCTTGTTCTTAAACCTTTGCGATGCCGTCTACTTCCCCTTTACGCTGCGCCGAACCACAACAAGCGTATTCCGAGAGTTCGACAACGAGAACAACTTAGGAGGCATTTTCACCACAGAAGTTGTGAACCATTGGTATTTCGTGCTGCTTTTCATAGTCGTAGTGTGGGGTATGTACAAGCTTTACAGAATGCCAAAGAGCAACGCTTCCGACTTCAATACACCTCAAAAAAAGTGGCAATTTGCAGGAATCAACTTCCTATCGTTGGCACTTGCCGCTGTCATTTGTGTGGGCGGAGCACGTGGTGGACTACAAAGCGGTGTGCGTCCTATTACGATTAGCAATGCCAACGAATATGTGAAACGCCCCATCGAGTGCGCTTTGGTACTGAATACGCCTTTCGCACTGATGCGAACCATCGGCAAAAGCATTTTCAAAGTGCCCGAAACCTTTGCTTCTCTCGATGCATCTGCAAAGTTTTTCACCCCCATTCATACGCCTAATACGGAAGTAAAAGCCAACAAAAAGAATGTTGTCATACTGATTGTTGAAAGTTTTGGGCGCGAATATATCGGTGCTTACAACACACAACTCGAAGGCGGACGCTACAAAGGCTATACGCCAAACGTAGATAAACTTATCAAAGAAAGCACCGTCTTTGAGTATTCGTATGCTAACGGGCACAAAAGCATCGACGGAATGCCTTCTTCCTTGTGCGGTATTCCGATGTTCATAGAACCTTTCATACTGACTCCCGCCTCTATGAACGACTACACAGGCATTCCCGGACATCTTTCAAAGTGGGGCTATCAAACAGCTTTCTTCCACGGAGCCAACCGCGGTTCAATGGGTTTCCTTGCTTTTGCCAACAAGATAGGCTTTCAAAAATATTATGGCAGACAGGATTATGCACAAGACAAACGTTTCGGCGGCGATGCCGACTTCGATGGAAACTGGGGCATTTGGGACGAACCTTTCCTGCAATACTATTGCGCAAAGATGGGCGAAATGAAGCAACCGTTTATGACGGCTTTGTTTACAGTCTCAAGTCATCACCCCTTTGTCGTGCCAGACAAATACAAAGGCCAATTCAAAGAAGGGCAGCTGCCTATCCACAAGTGCATTCGTTACACCGATATGGCTATCGGCCGTTTCTTTGAAAGTGCCCGAAAGCAACCTTGGTTCAAGAATACCATCTTTATATTGGTAAGCGACCACACCAACCAAAGCAACCACCAACAATACAAAACCGACATTGGAGAGTTCAGCGCACCCTTCATTCTCTACGACCCATCGGGCGAAATAAAGCCCGAAAAGCGTGCTGGCATCGCACAACAAACAGACATTATGCCCACCGTCTTCGGCATTTTGGGCTACAACAAGCCCTATCTTTCGTTTGGTTGCGACCTTCTCAACACGCCACCGCAGAAGACTTACGCGCTCAACTATATCAACGGAGTGTACCAATATACGAAGAACGGCTACACAATGCAGTTCGACGGCAACCGAGTAACAGGCATTTACAGTCTGAAAGACCTGCTTATGCAGCACAATCTCGTAGGCAAAGTACCCGAACAAGCACAGATGGAGCGCGAATTAAAGGCAATTATTTATCAGTATATGTACCGTATGGTAAACAATAAACTTAGATAAGCACTGTATTGGTGGGGATTTTCCACAAAAACACATACTATGTAAAGAACTATCATTAAGCTCTATGGATTATATAAGAACAAGGCAGATAAAGATTACTTTATCTGCCTTGTTCTTTTTAATAGCCTCTCTAATTTGTAAAGATAATTCTCTTAAAAAGTGATAACTGCGCTTTGACAATGCGAAAGCGGCTCTTTTGCGCTGCAAAACCTACGCTTTTACCGTGCAAAACAGCCGCTTTTGGAATGCGAAACAATAGGTTTTATAAAGCGTTGATAATAAGGTTGTTATATAATTATTATGCTTATGAAAAATATTTACACATATAAATGCTCTTGTTGGCGGATTTACAATGGAGCGTGAGCGTTTATTTGGTTCAACCAGTTTTACGTTTGCTGAGTACTAAAATAAGCACAGCGACAATGATAAGCACAAAGCCAACAACGACAGGAAGCGTAAGCGGTTCGCCGAAAAGAAGTATGCCCACGCACATAGCTGTCATTGGTTCGAATACTCCAAGCACAGCTGCCATAGTGTTGCTTATCTGCTTTAGCGAGATAATAAGCGTTACGTTACTTATGGCAGTGGGTACCAAGCCCAATAAAAACAAATTGATGAGCTGACTATGAGTGTCTATCGGGTCTATACGCCCTCGTGTAAAGGTGCCATAGAGTGCCAGAATGAGCATCGCAAAGAAAAATATGTAGAACGTAAGCTTGAGCGATGGCATCTCACGGATACGCATTCGGGGGAAAGCTACCATATAAACGGCATAGAGAAACCCCGAAGCGAGGAGCAAGAACAAACCTGTAAAGCCGTTCATACCGCCTTCACCGTCGAGTATTCCTGAAAGAAAGAACACGCCAGCAACCGCTATGGAAATAGAGATAGCTGTAGTTGCCGACAGCCGTTCGTGCAGAAACACCACCGAGAGCAGGCAAGTCCATACGGGATAAGAGAATAATAGCGTGGTCGCAATGCCGCTTGCCATATAGTTATAGCCCTCTATAAGGGCGATAGACGATGCAGCGTACGCAGAAGAAAGGAACAATATGCGCAAGAAATCTCCAAAAGCAAGCCACATTCTGGTGCGGTGAAACATAAGCATACCTAACATAGCGAGGCAGCCAAAAGCGTAACGATAAATTAAAACGGACGTGGAATGCATGCCTGTGGCAAGCACGGGAACGGCGAACAGGGGGATTAATCCAAACGTAATACCCGAGATACTGGCATTGAAAAAGCCTTTTATTGTAGATGACATCTAATGATTTGTTATAATGGAGATATGCGGCAGTTTGCCATAGTGCCTTCGTCTTAGCGTAGCACTAACTTTCTTAACTCCTTAATGGTGCGTGTATGCTATTTTACTTTTTGTGTATATCGTAAGCCAACACCTGCCTATAGGTTGTGTCAGGCATTGGGATAAGTGTTAGAAATGCTCGATAATATTGTATCTTTGCATCATTTTGCGTGTGCAAAGTTACGAAGAGGCTTTGCAATAACCTTGAAACGAGTGCTTGATTTTGGTATTATTAACGGCAAAAAAGCGGAATAAGGTGAAGAAAAACAGAAAAAATGGAGCTTACAAAGATAAATAATAGAATTTATGAAAATAAAATAAGGTTATATCAAAGCAAATAAGTACATTTGCAGTCGTATACTTTTGTTTGACAACGTACAAGGTAAGCGCGCCTATGCATACGTATTAACAAACAGAAAAACAGATGAATATCAAGAATAAAATACTTTACGGAATAGCATACGGCTTTTGGTTTATCCTCTCGCTGTTGCCATTCCGTTTTCTTTTTTTATTGTCCGACTGCCTCTACTTCCTTGTTTCAAAGGTGGTGAAATATCGCCATAAGGTTATTTGGAAGAACCTGAAAGAGAGCTTTCCCGATAAAACAGAAGCCGAATTGCGCACCATTGAAAAAGGCTTCTACCATTGGTTTTGCGATTATATCGTAGAAACCATCAAGCTAATGACGATGTCGCCCGATGCCCTGCGCAAGCGAATGAAGTTCACGGGTATGGAGAAATTCAACGAAGTGCTGAACAACGGCGGTTCGTGTGCCGTGTACTTGGGGCACTATTGCAACTGGGAATGGATAACCTCGCTGCCCTATTGGATTCCCGAACACGCACAATGCTGCGAACTCTACCACCCTTTGGAGAACGAACCTATGGACCATTTGTTCAAGAAGGTGCGCGAACGACAAAACGCTCTCTGCATTCCGATGCAGGAATCGCTACGCAAAATCATCGGTTTCAAGCGCAACAGCAAGTCGCTCGTTGTAGGTTACATTGCCGACCAGACGCCGCTTTGGTGGAACATACACCATTGGATAGACTTTCTGCATCACGATACGCCTGTGCTCACAGGTGCCGAACGCATCGTCCGCCACACCAATCAAGTCTGCTTCTACGGCTATATGCGCCGCCCCAAGCGTGGCTACTATGAGTGCGAAATGCAGCTTATGACCGAAATACCTACCGAAACAGCCGAGTTTGAGATTACCGACACTTACTTCCGAATGCTCGAAGAAAACATAAAGAACGCTCCCGCCTACTACCTATGGAGCCACAACCGCTGGAAAAGAACTCGCGAAGAGTTCAACGAAAAGTGGGAAGTAGTAGACGGTAAAGTACTGAGAAAGAAACAAAAAGATTAATTTACACAATTTTAAAACAACAATGAACATACCACAAGCAAAGGACGAAAAACGCATAAGTCTTGAAGAGACGAAAGAAATGCAGCAAATTATCTTAGGCATACTGAAAGCCATTGATAAGGTTTGCCGCAAGCACAACCTGCAATACTTCATGATTGCAGGCACAATGCTTGGAGCGGTGCGCCACCACGGCTTCATTCCGTGGGACGACGATGCCGACGTAGCCCTTCCACGCCACGACTACGAGGTGCTGTTGGCACACGCCAACGAATGGTTGCCCGAAGAATACGAACTTGTAGACTACACGAAAGCAAGCCATTACCCCTACCAATTCGCACGCATACAAGACAAGCGCACTACTTACATACTGCGTCGCAGCTTTAAATTCTTAGGTGGCATTCCCGTAGATGTATTCCCTATCGACGGAATGACCGAGAACCGACTTGCCCGCAAGTACCATTACATGCGCTACAACTTCGTAAACAAACTGCTCTACTACTCGCAGCGCGACCCTTACAAGCACGGAAAAGGCATTGGCTGCCTGTTCTACAAAACCCTGCAAAAGATACTTTCACCACAGAAAATACATCGGGTGCTCACCAAAATACAGTCGGAATACTCGTATTCGGACAGTAAATTGGCAGCCGACCACGACAATCGCCCCGAACGAGGCATACTCCCCAAGGAGGTCTATGGTACGCCTACGCCCATTATGTTTGAAGGAGTAGAACTTATGGGAGTAGCCCAACCCGATGCCTACCTTTCTTATTGTTATGGCAACTATATGGAAATACCCAAGGAAATACCGCCACAGAATTTCCGCTATATGGATATGAAGTCGCCCTACAAAGACTATAAAGGTTCTGTTTCGATGAAGAAAGCATAAGCCTATGCTCATCTTGCTTCATCGTTATTACGGTTCTACACAACTTTATAACTAATGCAATACAAGGAGACATATTTATTAATTTGGAACAAATGTGTCTCCTTGTATTGCATTAGGATATTAAAGGTCATTAGCAGATTTACGAACAGATAAGCCGATAGCTTTTCCCAAGAGACAAGGAACGGCGTTTCCTATTTGTACCAGCTGTTTATTCTTTTTTCCTTCAAAAATAAAATCATCAGGAAACGATTGTAACCGAGCCATTTCCCGTGCTGTCAATACTCTAGGAAGTTTTGGGTGAATATTAACTCCACCATGGTTTTCTTTTATTGTACAAGAAGCCTCGTTCCATGGACATTTTTTCCATGCATCTGAATACCCCTTATAAAGACTTTCTCCTTCTGGACAATCAATAATTCTTTGTTGCATATCGGGACGATGTTTTGTTGGAACATGGTTAAACGAAGAATCTTCTGGATAATCTATCAAATCGCCAATAGCCTGCCCTGTTGTTATATATTGTTCTGGTGCCAATATTGGCTTAGGATGATAATTTGTAGCACCAATTCTATTTCCAATAAAAATAACCCTTTCTCTTTTTTGAGGAGTAAAATAGTCTGCTGCACATAATGTAGCAACATTCATATTATAGCCTATAGCACGATAATCCTCTATGATTTTTTGTTCAACACGTCCTCCAAGCATAGATCTAAGCCCTTTGACATTTTCACAAATAACAAACTCAGGCTGAAGTTCTCGAACTATTTCCAGCATTTCTCTGTATAATGAATTTCTTGGATCATCTACTATGCGATTTCCTGCCATAGAGAATCCTTGACATGGAAATCCTCCCGCCACAATACTTAGTTTTTGTCCATTTAACTTTGCTCGAACAACATTATAAAACTCTTGTTTCTTTTCAGGGAGGGTTATGTCTCCATTTATAAATGTATGTTTGAAATTACGCTTATAGGTCATACCAGCTTCTTCAAACCAATCTAACCCACAGATTCCATTAAGCCCCGCCTGCTCCAAACCTTTTGAAAGACCTCCTGCTCCACAAAATAAATCAACAAAGGTCATACTGGAGTGAGAAGGGTTTATCCATTCCTTGCTTATATCAATCCAATATACTTCTTCATTTAGTTGCTTCTTTGTTTTCCTTTCTGAACTAGGAATTGGTCTTCCGAAAAGGTCATATTTTTGAGAGGATATTTGCTGATTCTTTCTATTTAGGAAAAGTTGCAAAGCATCAACAGGTATACGATAAGAACCACCTATTTTAATAGCATTTAATTGATTACCTGCTATATACCTTCTCACGCTTTTCTGTGAAACTTTGAGATTATCAGCTATTTCTGCAATAGTATAAAATGTTTCTTTACTTCTTCTTATGTTAGCAATTTTGTCCATTTTTGTCCAATTAGTATGCAAATATAAGAAAAGTCTACAAATGCTCCAAACGATTATCCTTTTTTAAATACAAAGATATACTCATGCTTAAATAAAAACGTATCACTCCTAAGCGTTCTATATCTCCAAAGAGCCTCTGCTCCCATTTTGCCACGATTTCCTACAATATCCTTTACAACTATTCCTTTTAACTTACACTTTATATTCTTCTTCAGTGCATACATTAAATAAAATCCTAAAGGAATTATTTCTCCATTTTGATAAATATCGCCAACAACAATTGCAAAATGTCTTCCTGCTTTTAGATAATTTATTGCATTTCTCATAGAAGATATGAATAATGCAATAAACTCTTCTAAACTCTTTGCATTTGATAAATCTTCTTCTTTATCTGTAAATTGTATTATATTCCAATATGGTGGGTGTGATAAAATAAAATCTACTCTTTGTTTTCCATTTTCTTTTAAAGCCTGTTTAATATAAATATCAAATAACTGAGAATCTGTAGCATCACAATTATAAATAGAATAATTTATTGAATTTACATCCTTCATTTTTTCTTCTACATAATTGATAATTTCCTGATTGATGTCAAACCCTATATAGTTGCGCCCAAGTCGTTCACACTCATATAAAGTTGTTCCACTTCCCATAAAAGGTTCAAAAACTATATCTCCAGGACTTGTATAACGTCGTATTAAATGGTCTGGGATTTGGGGAACAAAGTTACCATGGTAGTTATTCTCTCTTTTTCCACCTTTTGCCCTTGGTCCAATCAACCATAAACTGTCTATGTTTATATCGACGGATTTCCAATTTTCTTTGTCTATTTTCATATTTTTATTCATAAAACTCAAGGTATAAGAACGGAAAAACGCCTATTACCATTTCTTCTGTTATTTTATAGTAAAAAGAACAATAATAAACATTTCTGTCAAATTCCTAAAGTTTAAAGAAGTCTTATTAGTTCCTTGATTATCTTTTATCAATTAGTATTTTTGTTACTTCTTCTCTCCACCTTGTGCCATCAAACCAACCGCAACCATCACAAGAGTCGCTGTACGTATCGTTTCCACTATACCAAAATGGGATACCTAAGAAAGGAGGACGAATATTTTCATTTTTACACTTTTGACAGGCTCTGTCTTTCAGTAAGTTATGCTCTCTTGTCAATAGCTGGAAATGTTCTTTAATCTGATCGTCTGTAAGCTTTCTAGCATCAATATCTTTACCTAAGCGTGTCCAAGGTACTTTGTGGTCAATCTCAGCTACAGAAGAAATGCTTCCACCAGTAAACGCATCTTTGTTATCAAAAATATTTAGAATCCGTCTTCTTGTATCCTTATCTATTAAGAGACGTTCCTTTCTTGTTAGAATAGGTTCTAACTGTTTTAATTTATAATGGGTTGTATTATCTTTACAGACCTCACAATACATTGATTTACCCCAACGATTGGTAGAGATTTCTTCAAAATCATATCCTTGTTTTTTTACTTCTCGAAAAATAGCAGCAGGCTGATTACTACTTGTTGTATGTAGAGAACAAACCCATTCCCCTACGTGCCTTTTACACTCTTCCAAAAAATCTTCCGCTTTACTCATGGTAATGTCTCAATACTTTTAAAGTATGGGGCATTGAACATATAGATGTAAGGCACTAGGAAGCCTGCAAGATACGAACAATAACCCCATACTGTAATTCTACAATATAAGTTATTTGTGAGTAGGCTTCTCGCTTTTAATCTTGTAGATTTCCTAGTTCTACATCTGAGCTGCTTTGTCAAGTATTCTCTTTTATCGAATAGAGAACTCTAAGCGCAAAGTTATACAATATTACACAAATAAAGAAATATTGCTTTAAGATTTTTATTCTCACACTGATTTTTTCCAAATATCTCCTAGTCCCAAGTAAAAACACGGCTAAATACAAATAATATTTTGTAGCAAATATAATATAGAAGTAGTATTTGCAAGCAGGTATAGTCATTTAACTATCTATACGTGAAGACTCTGAGAATAGCGGCTCTACATATGGACTTTCAAGGAGGTTTTGTAAATATAATTCTCTTAAAAAGTGATAACTGCGCTTTGACGTTGCGAAAGCGGCTCTTTTGCGATGCAAAACCTACGCTTTTACCGTGCAAAACAGCCGCTTTTGGAACGCAAAACAATAGGTTTTGCAACACGTTGATAGCAAGTCAGTTACGCAATACTTAAACTTGTGAAAAATATTTACACGTTTAATGTGTTTTCCCTACTGCATTTTCTTGTATCAGTGCAGTGGCTATCGCTTTATTTTTCCGAAGGTTTTAATGCTTGTGTACTTACGCCAAAGGTTCAGTTTGCGTTGTCGTGGCACACCGTTGCGCGCTATGAAGTCGCGTGCAGCGTTTAGCATACGGTGCGCACACTGCCCGTCAAGATAAGGGTCGTAGTTGTCTATCACCCATTTGCGCAGGGCTGCAATCTCCTTATTCGTAAATACATCGTCGTAAGCATCGCGCAGTTGCGAAGCATCGGTGATGTTCTTCCAATACAAATCTTTCGATATGGCATTGAGTGTGATAACAGGTTTGTCCATCAGCAACGCCTCGTAGATTGCAGACGAAGTATCGCTCACCACCACATCAGCCATCAGCAGGTATTTCGTCAGAGTGAACTCGCCCACCATTATTATATTCTTATGGTTGTCGGCAAGTGCCCGGCAGGCTTCCACCCATTCGGTTTTGGTCAGTGGGTGCAGCTTTATGATTATCAGAACACGGCGTGTATCGGCAAGTTTACGTAAGTCGTCAAGGATAAAAGGTATCGATGTCAGCTTGGGCGAGAACGTTGGTGCATAAACCACAATGCGCTCGCAAGCGTGCTCTTGCAGCAGTTCTGCCTTTTCGTTGTCGAAGTCGTGGCGATGCGCAAATATATAGTCTTGGCGCGTCCACCCAGTTTCCACCACCGAGAAGTCGCCATATTTCTTTGCCAATGCCGAGAAATGACTTGTAAAATAGGCTCCTTGCGTGCAGTAAATATCGAAGTAACGGCGTATCACCCAATGGTCTTTCTTCTCCGCAGCATAGCCGTGGAATATCTGAATTTTCACCCCTGGCAAGTAGTAAGGCACGATATTCCCCGGCACGTAGATGGCTTCAGGACTGAAGTCGAAGCTCTCCTGTATGCTGTTTGTCCATTTCACACAGTCTTTTAATGGAAATTCGGGTATCTTTTCTTGGTGTACATACCACAACACATCGTTGCCGCCCTCTTTGTCGGCTTCGGTTTGGATAGGCTGCAGAATATCTACGGCATATTTGTTCTCGCAAAATAGTAAAATGCGCATTGTTGTTATATTTTTATGCAAAGATAGTTTAATTCAACGACAAAGCGAAAAAAAAGCTGTAACTTTGCATATTATATATGATAATAACACAGTTATGAATATGCTTAATTTCACAGTAGGCCCCGTAATGTCGGCTGATGCAGTAAGAGAAATAGGTGCAGAGCAAGTACCGTATTTCCGCACCTCTGAGTTCTCCGCTACGATGAAGGAGAACGAACAACTTATGAAAGAGTTTGTAAAAGCAGACGACGATGCCCGCGTGGTATTCATAACAGGTTCGGGAACGGCTTCCATGGAGGCGTCTGTAATGAACCTTCTTACCACCGACGATAAAGTGTTGGTGGTAAACGGAGGTAGTTTCGGACAACGGTTTGTAGACTTGTGCGAACTCTACGCCATTCCACACACCGTAATCAAGATGGAAACAGGACAGCAAATCACTGCCGAAATGCTCGAACAGTACGACGGACAGGGCTACACAGCCTTCCTTGTGAATGTTCACGAAACATCTACGGGCGTGCATTACGACATTGATTTAATCAGCAAATTCTGCCGTCGCAACAATCTTTTCCTACTTGTCGATGCCATAAGCTCCTTCCTTGCCGACGAGTTTGATATGAAACAATTGGGTGCCGACATTATGATTACAGGCTCGCAGAAGGCCTTAGCCTGTCCTCCGGGTATCTCTGTCATCGTGCTTTCGCCACGAGCAATCGAGCGAGTAGAGCGCAACGACGTCCGCTGTATGTACTTAAACCTAAAAGATGCACTACGTAATGGCGAACGCGGACAAACACCTTACACCCCTGCCGTGGGCATATTGCTGCAAATTCATTGCCGTCTGAAGGAGATAGAGCGCAATGGCGGTGTTGCAGCCGAAATAGAACGAACCCGCAATTTAGCTATGGACTTCCGCCAGAAAATAGCCCATCTGCCCTTGGAACCTATCACACAATCGCCTTCAAATGCCGTAACCTCGTTGCACCCGCTGAACAATTCGGCATTCAGCATATTTGAAACGCTGAAAGACGAGTATGGTATTTGGATTTGTCCGAACGGCGGCGATATGCGCGACACGGTGTTCCGTGTAGGGCACATCGGTGCACTGACACCCGCAGACAACTCTACTCTCGTGGCAGCCTTCGATGAATTACATAAAATTGGCAAACTTTAAACAACTATGAAAAAGGTTATTACCTACGGAACTTACGACTTATTGCACAAATTATTGGAGCGGGCAAAGGCTTTGGGCGACTACTTGATAGTGGGCGTAACAGCCGATACCTTCGACCGTGAACGCGGAAAGATAAACGTTCAGCAATCGCTTGTGGAGCGAATAGAAAACGTAAGGTCTACTGGCTTGGCAGACGAAATAGTCATTGAGGAGTACGAAGGACAGAAAATAGACGACATAAAGCGTATGAACGTCGATATTTTCACCGTAGGTTCAGACTGGCGGGGCAAGTTCGACTACCTCTCTGAATACTGCGAGGTGGTTTATCTCGAAAGAACAAAGGGCATTTCCAGCACCGAACTGCGCTCAGACCTACGCGAAATACGCATCGGACTGGTTGGCGAATCGCCCATTATCAACAAATTCGTACACGAAAGCAAGTTCGTAAACGGCATAAACATCAGCGGTGTCTACACCGAAAGCGACCGCAAACTAGGCAATCTGCGCAATGTAGTACAACTGTTTACCCGTACTTACACTGAGTTGCTCGAAGTTTCAGATGCCGTTTACATCATTTCGCACCCAGAAAAGCATTATGCACACATAAAGGAAGCATTGCTGTCGGGGAAGCACGTGCTATGCGAGTCGCCCATTTCGCTCAACAACGAAGACTGGAAAGAGCTCAACAGCATTGCAGACGAGCAGGGACTCATCTTGATGGACTCTATAAAAACGGCTTATTCTATGGCATACGACCGCTTGTGCCTGCTTGCAAAGAGCGGGAAAATAGGCAAGATATACTCCATCGACGCCACTTGCACGAGCCTTTCGCACTACAACACCGAGAATAAAGACGAACTGCCGTACACGTGGAACAGCTTTTGTGCATGGGCACCGACATCGCTTCTGCCCATCTTCCAGCTATTGGGAACCGACTATACCGACAAAACCATCTGCACACACCTTATCGATGATGCGCCAAACTTCGATACTTTCACTAAAATATCGTTCATTTATCCCCACGCAGTGGCATCGTTGAAGGTCGGACAAGGCATAAAATCGGAGGGCGAACTCGTTATTTCGGGCACAGAAGGCTACATCTACGTGCCTGCTCCGTGGTGGAAAACCGACTATTTCGAAGTGCGTCGAGAGAACCCAAGCGACAACAAACGCTACTTCTACCAGCTTGACGGTGAGGGCATTCGCTACGAACTACTCACTTTCATCAAGTCTATTCAGAGCCAGCGCAACCTTTCTTATGTCAGCAAAGACGTGTCGGAAGCCATCGCCAACATCACTGCCGACTTCTATCAACGCAAAGATACGGTACTGATATAACACTTATTGATAGTAAAACACTTACAAATACAAAGATTTTTCTGTATCTTTGCAGAATAAAAATCAAATGCTTATAAAGAAAAAAATCCTCCAATTAGCAATGCCTTGCTACGGTAAAGTTTTCAATCTTTACCGTAAAGTACTAGTCTTACTAACAGAAACAACTTTTAAACATAGTAATGATATAGGATTAAAGTATCAAGGTATGTGCATCATTACGATAGCTTTCAATAAAGAAAAGTTAATTCAAAAACAAATACAATTAATAAAACAACATATAAAGGATAAAGAATTTAAGCATATTATCGTCGATAATTCGTCGAAAGAAACAAAAAGAAAGCTTATCAAAAATATATGCAAAGAAGAAAATATTGATTATATAGCAATACCAAAATATATTCATAGACTTTCTTTCCATAGGATTTTTTGGGACGGAATGTCGCATGGAGCAGCACTGAACTGGGCTTTCTACCATATTATCAATAAGATAAAACCTAGTTTCTTTACTTTTATCGATCACGATTTATTACCCTTTCAAAATTACAATCTAGTTGAAACTATTGGCGAAAGAAACTTTATCGGGGTGAAACGTTTAAGAGACGGTGGCTGGTATCTATGGCCTGGCTTCAGTATATACAACTATGAATACGCAATTCAAAAGAAACCAGACTTTCTTCCAATCTTTCAAAGAGTTTTTTTCTTAGATGCTGGAGGCGGAAACTATTCCAAAATATTTCAAGAATGCAATATGAAAAATGTCGATTTCTTAAATACTAAAACATATCGTATTAAGAAAACGCAAGAACTTAAAAGCTATAATGATATTTATCATGGGGATTGCATACAAATCATAGATAATGCATGGCTACATATTATCAATGGTTCAAACTATGCACATATCAATGGAAAAGAGCAAATAATAAGAGAAGTCATTGAAAATATCAAAAGATTCACTCTCCTCAATGAATAATACAAGAAAAGCGACTCCTCTCTTTACACATCTAAAACACATCAATGGTAGCGTGAGATACGTCTGAATGTTTAGTGCAACAGCCTTGCAAAGAGATAGTGAGGCTGTTGTAACTTTGCCTTTGGTATTATTTCTCGTTGTAATAATAATGCTTTGCCTCTCAAAAACCTTATTTACAAACGCTTATAAGTAACGATGGTGTTACCGTAAAACTCTTTTTTCACAACGGCAATGTTGTGGGGAAGGTGCGGAGCGGCAACACCATTGTTTATTGTAAAGGGGGCTGTTTCCACACGAATCTCGTCCCACAGTCCTGCATCTATAAACGATTGCAGCGTGCGTGCGCCGCCTTCTACAATGAGGGAACATATCTTCTGTTCGGTTTCGTTACGCCGATTGATGGTTTCCACAAGGTGTTGCAGACTGTTCACGCACAAGGTTCCGTCTGCCAAACTATCAGTTTTGTAGGTTGAAGACATTACGATTTTCTGCGGATTTCTACCACTCCACTCCCTCACCGTAAGGCGTGGGTGTTCCGTTTCTTCGGTATTGCGCCCCACAAGAATGGCATCGTGCTCGGCACGAAGCTTGTGTACGAGGATTTTTGTGAAGGCATTGGAAATCTGCAACGCAGGTTTTCCGTCGCCAGCAGCTTGCGAATAGCCTATGAAACCGTTGGCAGTCTGCGCCCATTTCAGCAAGATGTAAGGTCGGTTCTCCGTATTCCGCACGATAAACTCACGGTTCAGCATCAGGCATTCCTGCTCCAAGACACCCACCGTAACATCTATTCCTGCCTTGCGAATACGCTCAATGCCACGCCCTTGCACAGCCGAAAAAGGGTCTACACAGCCACAAACCACTCTGCGGACGCCTTTCCGTACAATTAAATCGGCACAAGGAGGCGTCTTTCCGTGGTGCGAACAAGGTTCAAGACTCACATAAATGGTAGCTTCGGAAAGCAAATGCTCGTCTTCGCTGCGCACCGACCGAAAGGCGTTTACTTCGGCGTGCCTCTCTCCGCAACGCACGTGATAGCCCTCACCGATGATTTTTCCCTCACCGCTTACTATCACTGCGCCCACCATAGGGTTGGGCTTTGCCTGCAATCTGCCATTCTTTGCCAACTGCAAACAGCGGCGCATATACATTTCGTCTATATCCTCTTGCTTCATTTCCATTTATTTTTTACCTTTGCAAATATGTACACAACCTACCAAAACCTGTGCCAACGGCTTACGGAAGTTTATCCGACAAGCGAAGCGAAAGCCATCGTTAGAATGGTTTTAGAAGACTATTTCGGGCTAACGCTTGCCGATATTTACACCGACAAAGTTACACAATTATCGGCAGACGATGCCAACGAACTCGAAAAAATAATGCTTCGGTTGGAAAAGGGCGAACCTGTGCAGTACGTTCTCGGCTCGGCTACGTTCTGCGGACGGCAGTTTGGCGTGGCAAAGGGCGTGCTTATCCCCCGTCCCGAAACGGAATTGCTCTGCGAATGGATAGTTTCTGCCCACGATTGTCCCTTCTGCGGTTTACAACCGCCTGCTCCTTTGCGCATCTTAGACGTAGGAACAGGCAGCGGTTGCATTGCCATTACACTGTCGTTGAATATGGCAAACACCGTTGTTACGGCTTACGACATTTCGTCGGACGCACTTCTGATAGCCCGCGACAACGCCATCAGGTTGGGAGCAATGGCGAATTTCCAGCTGAAAGATGCACTACAGCTTACGGCAACAGAAGAAACGTTCGACATTATCGTAAGCAATCCGCCCTATATCTGCGACAGCGAGCGCACGGAAATGATGCGGAACGTGGTCGATTACGAACCTTCAACCGCTCTTTTCGTACCCGACGACGACCCACTGCGCTTCTATCGCTCCATTGCAGAATATGGAACAACAGCCCTTTCGCACGGTGGCGAACTCTATTTTGAAATCAATGCCCGCTTTGCCGACGAGGTTTCGACTATGCTAAACGCTTTGGGCTATGCCGAAATAGAGGTGCGCAACGACCAATTCGGTAAACAACGATTCGTAAAAGCCATACGCCCATGATACAAAAGAAACAAATAAGCGAGGCAGAAGCCTTGCGCAAACTTGGCGATCTTTGCGCTCGTGGCGAGCATTGTTCGGGCGAAATGGCAGAGAAGCTGCGGAAATGGGGTATTGCAGCCGATGCACAGGAGCGTATTATCGACAAACTCATTGACTATAAATATATTGACGACGAACGATTTACACGCTCGTTTGTGCGCGATAAGATTGCTTTCAACAAGTGGGGACGCCGAAAAATAGAACAGGCATTGTGGCAAAAGCGCATTCCGCAAAGCATTTCGCAGCCCATTCTCGACGAAATTGAACCAGAAGAGTACTTGAATGTGCTGCGCCCACTGCTGAAAAGCAAGTATCCAGCCATCAAGGCTGAAACCGACTACGAACGTTCCATAAAGCTGATAAAATATGCAATGGGGCGTGGTTTTACGCTCGATTTAATTCGGCAGTGCATAGACGATGCCTCGATAGTAGACGATATAAACGAAGAATGACGCAGATTAGCTTCTTTTCCCGTGCGCTCGACCTCGTTGCACCTCGTGCTTGTCCTGCCTGTGGGCGCAGACTTGGCATTACCGAAGAACCGCTTTGCGCTGCCTGCAACATTGCGCTGCCTCGCACGATGCACCATCTTCAACCCCTCGACAACGAACTGGCACGCCTTTTCTGGGGCAGAATACCGATAGAAAAATGCGCTGCTTTCTTCCTTTACAAGCCCAACTCGCCCTCAAGCAACCTTATCTATAAGCTGAAGTACTTCGACCGTCCCGATATTGGCGAACAGCTCGGACAGCTTGTTGCAACCGAATATGCAGCCGAAAACTTCTTCGATGGCATTACTGCCCTGCTGTCCGTGCCCCTCACACGCCGTCGCACCATTCAGCGAGGCTACAACCAAAGTCTTGAAATAGCACGTGGAATAAGTGCCGTAACGGGGCTGCCCATCGTTACAAAAGCCATTCGCAGAAAGTCGTTTATAGAAAGTCAGACGCAGAAAGACTTATGGCAACGCACCAAAAACGTGGAAAACGCCTTTGAACTTCGCACAAACGCCAAACTGAACAACCAGCACGTGCTCTTAATCGACGATGTAATTACCACAGGCGCAACGCTAACAGCCGTCGGAAAGGAACTTACGAAAGTTTCAAACATAAAAATCAGCATTCTCTCCTTATGCTTTGCAAGCGACAAATAAACAAGTTTAGATAGTCCCGTAATGAGCAGAAAAGAGGTGAAATGCATGTAAATATTTTTCACAAGCATAACAATTGCATAACAACCTCGCTATCAATGTTTTACAAAACCTATTGTTTTGCATTCTAAAAGCGGCTGTTTTACACGGTAAAAGCGTAGGTTTTGCAGCGCAAAAGAGCCGCTTTCGCAATGTCAAAGTGCAGTTATCATTTTTTAAGAGAATTATCTTTATAAAATTGAAGTTGTTTTTCAGCATCTGACTTGAACGGTAAAAAGAAAATAGTTCCTCAATCAATTTCTACTGAACCTAAATAGTTTCAGGTTCTAATAAAATCTAAATCTTTTGCTTTTATTTTGTTATCCGAATATGTTGCCGTAACTTTGCATTCTTATAATATAATAGGTACACGTAAAAAAGAAATAACAGATGGCATATTTATTTTCATCAGAATCAGTTTCAGAGGGGCACCCAGACAAGGTTGCCGACCAGATTAGCGATGCTCTTCTCGACCAGTTTCTTGCCTACGACGATACTTCTCGTTGTGCAATCGAAACTTTCAATACTACCGGACAAGTAGTGATTATGGGCGAAGTGCGCTCGAAAGAATACATCGATATTCCTGCCATCACACGCAAGACTATCAATAGAATAGGCTACACAAAGGCTGAATACCAGTTCGACGGCAATAGCTGCGGTGTTCTTTCTGCCATTCACGAGCAAAGTTCCGATATTAACCGTGGCGTAGACCGCACAGATGAAGACAATCAGGGCGCAGGCGACCAAGGTATGATGTTCGGTTATGCCTGCAACGAAACGGCAAACTATATGCCTGTAACACTTGAATTGGCTCACTTGTTAATGACAACTTTGGCAGACATACGCAAAGAAGGAAAAGTGATGACTTATCTCCGCCCCGATTCAAAGAGCCAAGTAACGGTAGAATACAGCGACGACAACATTCCGCAACGCATTGATACGATTGTGGTTTCTACCCAGCACGACGACTTTGTAAAGCCTGCCGACGATTCTGCCGAGGCTCAATTGAAAGCCGACGAAGAGATGTTGGCTAAGATTAGAGAGGACGTTTTGAACATTTTGATGCCACGCGTGAAAGCTCAGATAGAGTCGGAAAAGGTGTTGGCACTGTTCAACGACAACATAAAATACCTTGTAAATCCTACTGGTAAGTTCGTTATCGGTGGTCCTCACGGCGATACAGGACTTACAGGTCGTAAGATTATTGTAGACACCTACGGCGGAAAAGGCGCGCACGGAGGTGGTGCTTTCTCTGGGAAAGACTCATCGAAGGTAGACCGTTCTGCAGCATACGCAGCTCGCTACATCGCAAAGAATATGGTAGCAGCAGGCATTAGCGACGAAATTCTTGTGCAATTGGCTTACGCCATCGGTGTTGCACAGCCCGTTAGCGTCTATGTGAACACCTATGGACGTGCCAACGTGGCTCTGACAGATGGCGAAATCGCCGAGAAAGTAAAGCAAATGTTCGACCTTCGCCCCAAGACGATAGAACGAATGCTGAAACTACGTCAGCCAATGTACTTGGAAACAGCGGCTTACGGACATATGGGACGCAAGAATGAAACGGTGAAGAAAACCTTCACCAGCTTGTATCACGAAAGAAAAGAAGTAGAAGTGGAACTCTTCACTTGGGAGAAACTCGACAGAATAGCAGAGATTAAGAAAGCATTCGGACTGTAAAAGAATATGCCAACAACCGACTCCATCGCCACACCGCCACTGTTAAGGCGGCTGCAAACCCCACCTCAGCAGTCTGCAAAGACCGCTACGACAGAGCGTGGGGAGGCGGGCATTGGACAGGCAGATACAGTTAAGACCGAAGGAACAAAGAGTTTGCTGAAATGGAAAGCTCCCAAGCCTTTCAAGCTGACAGACGTAAAGTTTGCCCAAGAAAGCTATTTCAAGGATAATCCGTACTATCGTCCAGAACTCGGAATATCGCATAGCGGCATACTTGGCGACCCTGCTCCTTATAGCGTGAGCAACGACAACGTTGTGGCAGGTACGCTGCTTGTGTGCTTTGCCTTGGTTATGATAGCCTCATCAATGTCGAGCGACTTCATTGTAAGGCAAATAAAGGGTCTTTTCCATCGCCCCTATCGTCGTACAAATGTAGGCGAAACAGGACACGAAGTGCGCTTCCAAGTCTTTTTGGTAGTGCAGACGGCATTACTCTTGAGCATTACCTACTACTTGTTTACACGGTCTGAGAATGACGGCAACTACATTGTTGATTCGCAACTGCTTGTCGTGGGCATCTTCTTTGCCATCTTCTTAGGGTATTTCCTTATAAAAAAGCTGTTGTATTCCGTTGTAAACTGGGTGTATTTCGACCGCAAGAGCAATCAACAATGGTCGCAACTGACCCTGTTTGTCGTATCTGCCGAAGGCGTGCTCATACTCCCTGCAGTGCTGTTGATGATTTATTTCGGGCTATCGGCGCAATATACGCTCATCTATGTAGCAGCCATTGT